>Ga0209646_1000068_pt1 | contig 233765 bp, 215 predicted proteins | sample AraplaL_Col_mTSA_FD_184259 | JGI IMG/M metagenome (GOLD analysis project Ga0209646, IMG submission 184259) | Arabidopsis root microbial communities from the University of North Carolina, USA - plate scrape CL_Col_mTSA (SPAdes) (version 2) | ecosystem: Host-associated > Plants > Roots >...
GCGTTGCCGCTGGCCGGCCTGCTGCGCGCCATGCGGCCCCATCAGTGGTTGAAGAACCTGCTGGTGCTGATGCCGCTGCTGGCGGCCCACCAGTACGGCGACCCGCTGAGCGTCATGCACGCGCTGCTGGCGTTGGTGGTGTTCAGCCTGACCGCGTCCAGCGTCTACCTGCTCAACGACCTGGTCGATGTCGGCGACGACCGCCACCACGCGCGCAAGCGCCGCCGTCCGTTCGCTTCCGGCCAGCTGAGCCTGGCGGCGGGCTGGCTGGTCTGGCCGCTGCTGCTGGCGGCCGGCGCCGGCTTGGCCGCGCTGGCGCTGCCGCCGCGCTTCATCGGCGCGCTGGCCGTGTATTTCGCGCTGACGCTGGCCTACTCGTTCCGGCTCAAGCAGGTCCCGGTGGTGGACGTGTTGTCGCTCGCCGCGCTGTACACGCTGCGCATCGTCGCCGGCGCCTTCGCGGTCTCGGTGGAGCTGTCGTTCTGGCTGCTGTCGTTCTCGATGTTCGTCTTCCTTAGCCTGGCCTTCATCAAGCGCTACAGCGAACTGCACGCGGCCCGCCAAGCCGGCCAGAGCAAGCCGCTGCGCGGACGCGGCTATGTGCAGCAAGACCTGGAGCTGGTTTCCAGCCTGGGCAGCAACGCCGGCTATATCGCCGTGCTGGTGCTGGCGTTCTACATCCAGGACGCCCGCACGGCGCGGCTGTACGCGCACCCGACGTTGATCTGGCTGGCCTGCCCGCTGATGCTGTACTGGATCTCGCGCGCCTGGCTGATCGCCCACCGCGGCCAGATGCATGACGACCCCATCGTGTTTGCGATCAAGGACCGCATCAGCTGGCTGGTCGGCGCGCTGCTGGCCGGCGTGTTCGTGCTGGCGAGGGCGCTGTGATGCGCGGCGGCGCCCGCCTTGCCGCGCTGTACGCGGTGTTCGCCCTGATCGCCACGGCGGTCAACATCGGCTGCCAGGCCGTGGTGATCTGGGCCTACCACGGCCCGTACGCCGTGCCGCTGTCCATCCTGGTCGGCACCGGCGCCGGCCTGCCGGTCAAATACCTGCTGGAAAAGCGCCATATCTTCGGCTTCGAGTCGGAGGGACTGGCGCACGACGGCAAGCTGTTCGTGCTCTACAGCGTGATGGGCGTGTTCACCACGGCGGTGTTCTGGGGCGTCGAGTATATCTTCGCCCACCTGTACGGCACCGACGCCATGCGCTATGTGGGCGGCGCGCTGGGCCTGACCATCGGCAACCTGATCAAATACCAGCTGGACAAGCGTTACGTGTTTGTCGCGCCGGCCGCGCCGCTGGCGGAGGCGGCGTGATCGTGCTTGAGGGCTGGGGCCGCTACCCGAGGCAGGAAGCCCGCCTGTTGTTGCCGCTGTCGGCCGGCCAGTGCGGCCAGCGCCTGCGCGAAGCGGCTGCGGACGGAACGCTGATCGCGCGCGGCCTGGGCCGGGCCTACGGCGACAGCGCGCTGGCGCCGCAGGTGATGTCGATGGGGCAGCTCGACCAGTTCATTTCCTTCGACCCCGAGACCGGGCTGGTGCGCTGCGCCGCCGGCGTCACGCTGGACACCATGCTGCGCACCTTCGTGCCGCGCGGCTGGTTCCTGCCGGTCACGCCGGGCACCCGCTATGTCACGGTCGGCGGCGCCATCGCCAGCGACGTGCACGGCAAGAACCACCACGTGGACGGCACCTTCGGCACCCATGTGCGCGAGCTCGATCTGTTGCTGGGCAACGGCGAGCGGGTGACCGTCTCGCCCGCCGCGCATCCCGAGCTGTTCCACGCCACCTGCGGCGGCATGGGCCTGACCGGCGTGATCCTGGCGGCCACCGTGCAGCTCAAGCGGGTGCCGTCGAGCGACGTCATCGAAACCACCATCAAGGCGCCCAACCTGGACAGCGCGCTGGCCGCCTTTGAGCAGCACGGCGCCAGCACCTACTCGGTGGCGTGGATCGATTGCCTGGCGCGCGGCGCCAGCCTGGGCCGGTCGCTGCTGATGCTGGGCGAGCACGCGCCGGCCGGCGAGCTGGTGGCGCCGGAGAAGGGCGCGCTGCCGGTGCCGTTCGACCTGCCGGCCGGGCTGCTGAACCGCGCCAGCGTGCAGGCCTTTAACACGCTGTACTACCACCGCGTGCTGCGCCAGCGCAGCACGCGCAGGGTGCCCTACACGCCGTTCTTTTATCCGCTGGACGCGCTGTCCGGCTGGAACCGCCTGTACGGCAAGGCCGGCTTCCTGCAATACCAGTTCGCCTTGCCGCGCCAGGCCGGCGCCGCCGGCATGCGCGCCGTGCTGGCCGCCATCGCCGACTCGGGCCGCGGCTCCTTCCTGGCCGTGCTCAAGGCCTTCGGGCCGGCCAACGCCCATCACTTGTCCTTCCCCATCGAAGGCTATACGCTGGCGCTGGATTTCAAGGTCGAGCCGGCCGTGTTCGCGCTGCTCGACCACCTCGACCGCATCGTGCTCGAGCACGGCGGCCGCCTGTACCTGGCCAAGGACGCCCGCATGAGCGCCGAGACCTTCCGCCGCGGCTATCCGCGCTGGCAGGAGTTCGAGCAGGTGCGCGCGCAATGGCACGCGCACGGGCATTTCGCCTCCACCCAATCCCGCCGTCTAGGACTCTTATGAAAAAAATCTTGATTATCGGCGCCAGCTCGGCGATCGCCCAGGCCGCCGCCCGCCAATGGGCCGCTCAGGGCCACGCGCTTTATCTGCTGGGCCGCGACGAGGAACGCCTGGCCGCACTGGCGGCCGACCTGAAGGTGCGCGGCGCCCCGGTGGCGCGCCATGGCTTGCTGGATGTGAATGAGTTCGCGCTGCACGCGGCCGCCATCGATGCCGCCGCCGCCGCGCTGGACGGCCTGGACACGGTGCTGATCGCGCACGGCACGCTGGGCGACCAGAAGTTGTGCGAGCAGGACTTCGCCGCCGCGCTGCGCGAGCTGAACACCAACGCGATCAGCGTGATGTCGTTGCTGACCTTGCTGGCCAACCGCTTCGAGGCCCAGCGCCACGGCACCTTGGCCGTGATCGGCTCGGTGGCCGGCGACCGCGGCCGCCAGTCCAACTATGTGTACGGCACCGCCAAGGGCGCGCTCGCGATTTTCCTGCAGGGCCTGCGCAACCGTCTGCATCCGGCCGGCGTGCGCGTGCTGACCGTCAAGCCGGGCTTTGTCGATACGCCGATGACGGCTTCGTTCAAGAAAGGGCCGCTGTGGGCGGCGCCGGAGGCGGTGGCCGCGGCCATCGTGGCCGCGGTCGAGCGTGGGCGGGACGTGATCTACACCCCGTGGTTCTGGTGGGGCATCATGACGCTGATTAAGCTGGTGCCTGAGCGCGTGTTCAAGAAGCTCAAGCTGTAAGAGCCTGGCCGGCTCAGTCCGGCTTGATGCGGATTTCGTACAGCGTGAACGGCCGCTTGCCGGCCCAGTTGTTGCGGAATTCCAGCCGTTGGCCGCCCTGCCATGGGGCAACGGCGAACGGCAGCGTCACTTCCTGCACCGTGTCTTCGGTACCCTTCAAGCCGCGCACCAGCAGCGACCGGCCCGCCGCCGTGTCGTAGACGTCGAACAGGGAGACCAGTTCGTTCGCGGGCGCGGCGCTGCGGTAGCGCAGCGTGACGCGGTAGGTCGCGCTGGGCAGCGGCAGGTAGGGGCCGAAATTGAGCATGCCCGGCAATTCCGTGCCGGGTTGCGCCGTGCGCGCGGCGCCGTCCACGTGTCCTGTCTGTCCCGGCAGGCTGGCCGCCGTCAGCACAATCGCGCCGGAGCGCTGGCCCGGCGCCAGGCCGGCCGCCACGATTGCGCCGGCGCTCAGTGCGACCGCGCCGATCCAGCGCCAGCGCGCGCCGCGCGCAAAGCCCGCCGCCAGCAACAGCACCACCATCGTCAGCCACGCGTAGTTGGGCCTGTAGCCGAAGGCCCAGTCGCCGTTGTACAGCGCCGGCAGCCAGGCGTGGAGGCGGCCGTAGTACATCGAGTAGCCGGCCAGAGGGGTCTCCCACGCGCGGTTGAACATGTCCACCTTGTCCACGGTGTAGCAGAAGAAGAAATACGCCTGCAGCGTCACCGACAGCCAGGCCAGCACCAGGAACAGCGTGTGACGGCGGCGGGACAGTTCCAGCAGGCCGTACAGCGTGGGCACCATGAATACCACAGCCGCGGGCCAGCCGAAGCGCCCGGTGAAGCTCCAGCCGCCATACCAGGCGGGATGCAGCGAGTTGGGCGCGATCAATGCCACGAACACGGCCGCCCACAGCAGCAGGAATGGGCGGTTGGCGCGGTACAGCCAGCCCACGCCCAGCAAGCCCAGCAGATTGATGGGGTTTTGCAACAGGAAACCCTGATTCTGGTCGAAGTGCAGGCCGAACAACACCATCAGGCTGGTCCTGCTTACTTCCACCGCGTCGTCCATGTACGGACCGGACATTTTGCCGAAGGCGTACAGATTGTAGGCGGCGAGCGCCAGGCAGGAGACGGCGGCCACGGCCAGCAGCCTGGCCACGCGGACCCGGTCCCCCGATTCTCGCTGGATCTTGGCGGCCACGGCCAGCACCAGCAGGGCGCAGGCCGGTCCGAACTTAATCTGCAGCCAGGGCAGGTAGACCACCGCTACGGCCAGCGCCAGTTCGGCGGCGGCGCCGCGCCGCTGCTGCGTGGTGAGGAACCAGTACAGGCCGGTCAGGGCGAGCAGCCCGCCCAGTATGTCGGGGTAGACCTGGCTGGCGGCGGGTACCAGCGGGGCGGCGATGCAGCTGGCCAGCACGGCCAGGCGGCGCGCCCCGGCTTCGCTGGAAAAAAGTCCTGAAATCTTCCAGGCGCACAGCACCACGCCGGCGCCGCAGGCGATCATGAACAGCTTGGCACCGAGGATGCCGCCCAGCGTGAACGGCAGGGCCAGCAGTAGGGGCAGGCCGAGATTGTGGAGGTTGAAGCGTCCGTGCGGGCCGGCGATGGAGTGGTTGTCACCGGGCGGCAGGCCGAAGCGCTCGGCCTGACCGGGCTGGTTAGCGTCCCGGTATGGTACGGTCTGCTCCAGCGCCCCGTGACGGGCCAGGCCGTTGGCCATGACCATGTAGTGGGGCTCGTCGCCGGTAGGGATGTTGACCTGCGCTTGGCGCCAGAAGCCCAGCACCGCCAGCGCGCACAGCAAATAGATCAACAGGACGGGCCAGGGGGAGGAGTGTTTCTGCATTGTCGGATAGAGGTGGAGGCGCGCATGCAAAAACGGTATTGATGCACTAAAAGTAATTAATGATACAGCAATAGGCGGTATTTCTCCAGACAACGGCTCGCGGCCCGGTCGGCGGCCGGGCCTGCGGAATGGCTTGGGGAATGTGGCCCGGGTCAGGACTTGGTGATATGTCGGCGACGGGCTACGGCGCCGAGCACCAGCAGACCGGCCGCCAGCATTGCATAGCCTTCCGGTTCGGGCACGGGCAGAGTCGTTCCGGCATTAATGTACTGATAATTGCTCCAAGTCAGGGCGATGGCCTTGTCCGTGTTGTTCGCATAGCTCAAATTGAAGTCTTCGTCGTACGAGGCGCCGTAAGGGCTGCTGTCCAGGGTCACTTCCTTCCTGGCCTCGGCTAAGGTGCAAGGGACGCAATCCCCTTTATAGAAAGACACGATGGAGTCGGAAACGGCGCTGGCGTAGCTCAAGCCACTGACGGATCGCACGAACCCGCTCATGTGCCCCGTCATGCTGAGGGATGTATGCGGAAGCAGCCAGAGGTAGCCATCCTGAAAGCCATAAGCTGCGGTGACGCCGCTGTTGGCCTCCGCGTAGGACTGTATTTCCCCAGGGGTGCCGCTGTGCGTCATGGAAGCGCGGTCGGTGCCGCTGCTTTTGAAGACCGACGCCGCGACCCAGTCGTTATAGTCCTTGTCATCGGGTATATTCCCAGCCACAGCGGTCAGGGACGACTCGCGCTTGTAGTAGGTGATGCCTCCGGCCTGGCCGTCGTCGGGTGTAAGGTCGACCACGTGAAACTGCACGTTCGTGACCGACGCGCCCGAGCTGACGGCGGCTGCCGCCGCGCACGGAGCCTGCATCGCAAGCATCAGGCCACATGCGGCGGCTGCCGCGGTTTTCAAACATGTTTGCATAGTCATCGGTTACTCCTTGGAGAAAATAGATAGGAAGTAAATGTTACCATATTTATATTATCAAATATTAAATATAGAGAATAAAGCACATTCCCATATGTTCCGCTCCGGCGGGATGCGGTGGCGGGCAAAAAAACGGCGGTAGGAAAGGCGACATACCTCGTATTAAGTTGTTGCGTCAAGGGTCTTTTCGCGCTACACTAGCCGGCTTCGGTATGGATTCGCCTTTTTATTGGTCCGTACTAATTTTAGTAGTTCAACATATCCCCGCCCAATCGTAGGTGGGAATTGGAGAAAAAATGAGCCTTGGCCTTCTCGGTCGCAAGGTTGGTATGATGCGCATCTTCACCGATGACGGGGATTCGATCCCAGTCACCGTGTTGGACGTATCGAACAACCGTGTTGCGCAAATCAAAACTCCTGAAACCGATGGTTACACCGCGGTTCAGGTCGCATTCGGTCAACGTCGCGCTTCCCGCGTAACGAAGGCTGTTGCTGGTCACCACGCTAAAGCCGGTGTCGAAGCTGGTACTCTGTTGAAAGAGTTCCGCGTTGACGCAGCCAAAGCTGCTGAACTGAAAGCTGGCGACGTTGTTGCCGCTTCCCTGTTCGAAGTCGGTCAGAAGATCGACGTTCAAGGCGTCACGATCGGTAAAGGCTACGCCGGTACCATCAAGCGTCACCACTTTGCTTCGGGCCGTGCTACCCACGGTAACTCCCGTTCGCACAATGTTCCAGGTTCCATCGGTATGGCGCAAGATCCAGGCCGCGTGTTCCCAGGTAAGCGCATGACCGGTCACCTCGGTGACGTCACCCGCACTGTGCAGAACCTCGAAATCGCCCGTATCGATGCCGACCGTCAGCTGCTGCTGGTCAAAGGCGCGATCCCAGGCGCGAAAAACGGCCAGGTTGTAGTGTCGCCTGCTGTCAAAGTTAAAGCAAAGAAGGGAGCTTAAACGATGGAACTCAAGCTCTTGAACGCTCAAGGTCAAGCCGCCTCTAACGTCGCCGCCGCCGATACCATTTTCGGCCGTGACTACAACGAAGCCCTGATCCACCAAGTCGTCGTTGCTTACCAAGCCAATGCTCGCAGCGGCAACCGTAAACAAAAAGACCGTGAAGAAGTCCACCACACGACCAAGAAGCCATGGCGCCAAAAAGGCACCGGCCGCGCTCGTGCTGGTATGTCGTCGTCGCCACTGTGGCGCGGCGGTGGTCGCATCTTCCCGAACTCGCCTGACGAGAACTTCACCCACAAAGTGAACAAGAAGATGTATCGCGCAGGTATCTGCTCGATCCTGTCCCAGCTGGCCCGCGAAGACCGTCTGACGGTTATCGAAGACCTGACGATCGAAGCGCCAAAGACCAAGCTGCTGTCGCAAAAGCTGACCGGCATGGGCTTTGACTCGGTTCTGATCATCACCGACGTCGCCAACGAAAACCTGGAACTGGCATCGCGTAACCTGCCTAACGTACTGGTTGTTGAACCGCGTCACGCAGATCCAATGTCCCTGGTGTTCTACAAGAAGATCCTGGTCACGAAAGCTGCACTGGCCAAGATTGAGGAGATGCTGGCATGAGCGCATTGAAATTTAGCGAAGAGCGCCTGATGAAGGTGCTGCTGGCTCCGGTCATTTCCGAGAAGGCCACCATGGTCGCGGAAAAGAACGAACAGATCGTGTTCCGTGTAACCACCGACGCGACCAAGCCAGAAATCAAAGCCGCTGTTGAACTGCTGTTCAAAGTGGAAGTGGAATCGGTGCAGACCGTTAACCGCGAAGGTAAGCAGAAGCGTTCCGGTGCCCACACCGGCCGCCGCAACCATACCAAGCGTGCTTTCGTGTGCCTGAAACCTGGCCAGGAAATCAATTTCTCCGAGGAGGCTAAATAATGGCACTCGTTAAGATGAAGCCAACCTCCCCAGGCCGTCGCGGCATGGTGAAAGTTGTGAACCCGGACCTGTACAAAGGCCGTCCGTTCGCAGCCCTGGTTGAGAAAAAATCGAAAACTGCTGGTCGTAACAACAACGGCCACATCACCACCCGCCACATCGGCGGTGGTCACAAGCAGCACTATCGCCTGATCGACTTCAAGCGTCAGAAGGATGGCATTCCAGCGAAAGTGGAACGTATCGAATACGATCCAAACCGCACCGCGAATATCGCCCTGCTGTGCTACGCCGACGGCGAACGCCAGTACATCATCGCCACCAAAGGCATGAGCGTTGGCGACACCGTGATGAACGGTTCGGAAGCGCCGATCAAGTCGGGCAACTGCCTGCCGATCCGCAACATCCCGGTCGGTACCGTCATGCACTGCGTCGAAATGCTGCCAGGTAAGGGTGCCCAGATGGCCCGTACCGCCGGCGCCGGCGTGGTCCTGATGGCCCGCGAAGGCACCTACGCTCAAGTGCGTCTGCGCTCGGGTGAAGTGCGTCGCGTGCACATCGAGTGCCGTGCAACCGTGGGCGAAGTCGGCAATGCCGAACACAGCCTGCGTAAAATCGGTAAGGCCGGTGCGATGCGCTGGCGCGGTGTTCGTCCTACCGTTCGCGGTGTGGTCATGAACCCGGTCGATCACCCGCACGGTGGTGGTGAAGGTAAAACTGCAGCTGGTCGTCATCCAGTGTCGCCTTGGGGCCAACAGACTAAGGGTAAGAAGACCCGCAGCAACAAGCGTACTTCTTCCATGATCGTCTCGCGCCGCGGCAAGAAATAAGGGGTAGCACATGACTCGTTCATTGAAAAAAGGGCCGTTCTGTGACGCCCACCTGGTGAAAAAAGTCGAAGCCGCGCAAGCTGCCAAAGACAAGAAGCCAATCAAAACCTGGTCCCGTCGTTCGACCATCATGCCTGACTTCATCGGCCTGACGATCGCCGTCCACAATGGCAAGCTGCACGTGCCAGTGTACGTTTCCGAGAACATGGTTGGTCACAAGCTCGGTGAATTCGCGCTGACCCGCACGTTCAAGGGCCATGCCGCTGACAAGAAGGCGAAGAAATAATGGAAACCAAAGCTATCCTCAAGGGTGTGCGCTTGTCGGATCAAAAAGGTCGCCTCGTGGCTGACCAGATCCGCGGCAAAAAAGTTGACGCTGCACTCAACATTCTGCAATTCAGCCCAAAAAAGGGCGCGACCATCATCAAGAAAGTGCTGGAGTCGGCTATCGCCAACGCCGAGCACAATGATGGCGCGGACATCGACGAACTGTTCGTGAAAACGATCTACGTCGAAAAGGGTCCGATCCTCAAGCGCTTCACTGCACGCGCTAAGGGCCGGGGCGATCGCATTTCGAAACAATCGTGTCACATTTATGTGACCGTCGGCAACTAAGGAGCCAAAGATGGGTCAAAAAATTCATCCAACCGGCTTCCGTCTGTCGGTTACCCGTAACTGGGCGTCGCGTTGGTACGCAGGCAACAGCAACTTCGCTGCCATGCTCAACGAAGACTTGAAAGCACGCGCTTACCTGAAAACCAAGCTGAAGAACGCTTCGGTTGGCCGCATCGTCATCGAGCGTCCTGCCAAGAACGCGCGCTTCACGATCTACAGCTCGCGTCCGGGCGTGGTCATCGGTAAAAAAGGCGAAGACATCGAAGTACTGAAGTCGGCGCTGACCAAGATCATGGGCGTACCTGTCCACGTGAACATCGAAGAAATCCGCAAGCCGGAAATCGACTCGCAGCTGATCGCCGATTCGATCGCCCAGCAGCTGGAAAAGCGCATCATGTTCCGCCGCGCGATGAAGCGTGCAATGCAAAACGCCATGCGTCTGGGTGCCCTGGGCATCAAGATCATGTCGTCGGGTCGTCTGAACGGTATCGAAATCGCTCGTAAAGAGTGGTATCGCGAAGGCCGTGTGCCACTGCACACCCTGCGCGCCGATATCGACTACGGCACCAGCGAAGCTTCGACCACCTACGGCATCATCGGTGTCAAGGTATGGGTATACAAGGGTGACCGCGCGCCGAACGGCGACGCACCAGTCATCGATACCCCACCGGACGAGAAGAAGCCACGTGGCCCACGTCGTGACGACGGCAAACCAGCTGGCCGTCCGCGCCCAGCCGGCGCCGGCGCCAAGCCAGCCGCTCCAGGCGCTCGTGTACGCACTGCCGCCAAGCCGGCCGAGAAAGCAGGAGAATAATCATGCTGCAACCAGCACGCAGAAAGTATCGTAAAGAGCAGAAAGGCCGTAACACCGGCATTTCGCACACCGCCGGCACTTCGGTGTCGTTCGGCGAGTTCGGTCTGAAGGCCGTTGCCCGTGGTCGTATCACGGCACGCCAGATCGAGGCAGCACGTCGCGCCATGACCCGTCACATCAAACGTGGCGGCCGTATCTGGATCCGCGTGTTCCCGGACAAACCGATCTCGAACAAGCCTGCCGAAGTCCGTATGGGTAACGGTAAAGGTAATCCGGAGTACTACGTCGCTGAAATCCGTCCAGGCAAAGTCCTGTACGAAATGGATGGCGTCGCAGAAGAACTGGCGCGCGAAGCATTCCGCCTGGCCGCTGCCAAACTGCCACTGGCGACCACCTTCGTGGTCCGTCAAGTTGGTCAATAACAGGAGTGAAATATGAAAGCATCTGAACTCCGCGGCAAAGACCAGGCAGCTCTGCAAAAAGAGCTGAATGACCTGTTGAAGGCGCAGTTCGGCCTGCGTATGCAAACCGCTACGCAGCAGCTGAGCAACACTTCGCAGCTCAAGAAGGTACGTCGCGATATCGCACGTGTAAAAACGGTAATGAACACGAAGGAAGCCAAATGACCGAACCAGTAAAGTCGCTCAAGCGCACCCTGATCGGTAAAGTGGTGTCCGACAAGATGGACAAGACCGTTACCGTTCTGATCGAACGTCACGTCAAGCATCCTTTGTACGGCAAGATCATCGTCCGCTCGAACAAGTATCACGCGCACGACGAGACCAACCAGGTGAAAGCCGGTGACACGGTGGAAATCGTGGAAGGTCGTCCGATCTCCAAAACGAAGGCATGGACCGTGACGCGCGTGGTGCAAGCCGCGCAAATCGTTTAATTGAAGCAGTCGCCTCCGGTCTTCGGGCCGGGGGCGATTTTCAATTAGTTCTTGCAAGCCCGCGAGTTGTATGTAATACTTGCGGGCTTCGTTCATGTAACGCCGCAAAGTGTCTGGCCACAGACGCTGAACCGTGCGGTCAGTAGCAAGACGAAGGTCAAGCACCCAAACAGTGGGCTCTTTATGAGTGCTCTGGCGGGACCAAGACTGACCGCAGGTCCGCATTGTGTGGATTCTTCGGCTTAAGTTGGGAAAGAGAATACTATGATTCAAACTGAAAGCCGGCTCGAAGTGGCTGACAATACCGGTGCCAAAGAAGTAATGTGCATCAAGGTATTGGGCGGCTCCAAGCGCCGTTATGCTGGCATCGGCGACGTGATCAAGGTAACCGTTAAGGTTGCTGCGCCACGTGGTCGTGTCAAAAAAGGTGAAATTTACAACGCCGTGGTAGTGCGCACCGCTAAAGGTGTTCGCCGCCAAGACGGTTCCCTGGTGAAGTTCGACGGCAACGCCGCCGTTCTGTTGAACGCCAAGCTGGAACCGATCGGTACCCGTATTTTTGGACCAGTGACGCGCGAGCTGCGCACTGAAAAGTTCATGAAGATCGTGTCCCTGGCACCGGAAGTCCTGTAAGGAGTCGTAATGGATAAGATTCGTAAAAACGACGAAGTCATCGTTCTGACCGGGAAAGACAAGGGCAAGCGTGGCGTCGTTCAGCAGCGTATCGATGCTGAGCATGTCGTGGTTGAAGGCGTCAACGTCGCTAAAAAAGCGACCAAGCCTAACCCAATGACTGGCGTACAAGGTGGTATCGTCGATAAGACTATGCCGATTCACGTGTCCAACGTTGCATTGTTCAATGCGGCGACTGGCAAGGCAGACCGTGTCGGTTTCAAAGAAGTGGATGGCAAAAAAGTCCGCGTCTTCAAATCGTCCGGCGAAGTAGTGAAGGCTTAAGAAATCATGGCACGTCTCCAAGAATTCTATAAAGAAAAAGTCGTCGCTGACCTGACCGCGAAATTCGGTTACAAGTCGGTGATGGAAGTTCCACGTCTGACCAAGATCACCCTGAACATGGGTGTGGGTGAGGCTATCGCGGACAAGAAAGTCCTCGAACACGCTGTGGGCGACCTGACCAAGATCGCTGGCCAGAAGCCAGTGACCACCAAGTCGCGCAAAGCAATCGCGGGTTTCAAAATCCGTGAAGGCTACCCGATCGGTACCATGGTGACCCTGCGCGGCGCTCGCATGTACGAGTTCCTGGATCGCTTCATCACCGTGGCCCTGCCGCGCGTGCGCGATTTCCGTGGCGTCAATGGCCGCTCGTTCGATGGCCGTGGTAACTACAACATCGGCGTGAAAGAGCAGATCATCTTCCCGGAAATCGAGTACGACAAGATCGATGCGCTGCGTGGTATGAACATTTCGATCACCACCACCGCCAAGACCGACGACGAAGCGAAAGCTCTGCTCGCCGCCTTTAAATTCCCGTTCAGGAACTAAGAAGATCATGGCAAAACTCGCACTGATTAACCGTGAGCAGAAACGCGTCGACCTGGCAAACAAATTTGCCGCCAAGCGCGCTTCGCTGAAGGCCATCATCGACGACCAGTCGAAGTCGGAAGAAGAACGTTACGAAGCGCGCCTGAAGCTGCAAGCGCTGCCACGTAACTCGGCACCGACCCGCCAGCGTAACCGCTGCGCCGTCACCGGTCGTCCACGCGGCACCTTCCGTAAATTCGGTCTGGGCCGTATCAAGCTCCGTGAATTCGCCATGCGTGGTGAGATCCCGGGTATGACTAAAGCAAGCTGGTAATAGGAGAATATGCAATGAGTATGAGCGATCCTATCGCCGATATGCTGACCCGCATTCGTAACGCCCAGGGCGTGCAAAAGACGACCGTGGCCATGCCATCGTCGAAAGTTAAAATTGCGATTGCCAACGTCCTCAAGGACGAGGGTTACATTGAAGATTTCGCCGTAGCCGAAGCTGGTGGCAAAGCGGAACTGAAAATCGGTTTGAAGTATTATGTTGGCCGTCCCGTCATTGAGCGCCTTGAGCGCGTGTCCCGTCCGGGCCTGCGCGTCTACAAGGGCAAAGACGAGATCCCTACTGTGATGAATGGCTTGGGTGTGGCGATCGTGTCGACTCCGCAAGGCGTCATGACTGACCGCAAAGCACGCGCTACCGGTGTCGGCGGCGAAGTTATTTGCTACGTCGCATAAGGAGTTAGACATGTCTCGTGTAGCTAAAATGCCAATCGCTGTGCCAGCTGGCGCTGAAGTCGCCATCTCCGCACAAGCGATCACCGTCAAGGGCCCTCTGGGCGTCCTGACCCAGGCCCTGAACGGCCAGGTCACGGTGGAAAACAATGCAGGAACCCTGAGCTTCGTCGCCGCTAATGACAGCCGCGAAGCCAATGCCATGTCCGGTACGCTGCGCGCACTGGTCAACAACATGGTCACTGGCGTGACCAAGGGTTTCGAGAAAAAGCTGAACCTGGTCGGTGTGGGTTACAAGGCGCAAGCGCAAGGCGACAAGCTGAATCTGTCGCTGGGCTTCTCGCACCCTGTCGTGCACTCGATGCCAGCCGGCGTCACCTGCGCTACCGCAACGCCAACGGAGATCATCATCAAAGGGATCGACCGTCAGCAAGTGGGCCAAGTGGCTGCTGAAGTTCGCGCTTACCGCTCCCCTGAGCCTTACAAGGGCAAGGGCGTCCGTTATTCGGACGAAGTGGTTAAGATTAAAGAAACCAAGAAGAAGTAACTAGGGGCTGACGATGGACAAGAAAGAATCACGTCTGCGCCGCGGACGCCAAACCCGGATCAAGATCGCGCAACAGAAGGTGAACCGCCTGTCGGTACACCGCACCAATCTGCATATCTACGCGAACCTGATCTCGCCGGATGCCAAAGTACTGGTATCGGCCTCCACGGCAGAAGTCGAAGTGCGCAACGAACTGGCTGGCAAATCGGGCAAGGGCGGCAACGCTGCTGCTGCCGCGATCGTCGGCAAGCGCGTCGCAGAGAAAGCACTGAAAGCAGGGATTACCGAAGTCGCGTTCGACCGCTCCGGTTTCCGTTACCACGGCCGTGTGAAGGCGCTGGCAGAAGCCGCGCGCGAAGCCGGTCTGAAGTTCTAAGGAACGATCATGGCAAAAATGCAAGCAAAAATGGCAAGCGACAAGCCGGATGACGGCATGCGCGAAAAAATGATCGCGATCAACCGCGTGACCAAAGTGGTCAAGGGTGGTCGTATCATGGGTTTCGCCGCGCTGACCGTGGTTGGTGACGGCGATGGCCGCATCGGCATGGGCAAGGGCAAGTCGAAGGAAGTCCCAGTGGGTGTGCAGAAGGCAATGGAAGAAGCCCGCCGCAACCTGATCAAGGTCTCCCTGAAGAACGGCACCCTGCAGCACACCGTTACCGGCCGTCACGGCGCATCGAAAGTGATGATGTCGCCTGCGAAACCAGGTACCGGCGTCATCGCTGGCGGCGCAATGCGCGCAATCTTCGAAGTAATGGGCGTGACCGACGTCGTGGCGAAATCCACCGGCTCGAGCAACCCTTACAACCTGGTGCGCGCCACGCTGGATGGTCTGGCAAAAATGAGTACTCCTGCTGAAATTGCTGCGAAACGCGGCAAGTCGGTAGAAGAGATCCTGGGCTAAGGTGAACGACATGACAACTAAAACCGTCAAAGTACAATTGGTCAAGGGCTTGATCGGCACGCGCGAAGATCACCGTGCCACCGTCCGCGGTCTGGGCCTGCGTCGCGTCAACTCGGTCTCCGAGCTGCAAGACACCCCATCCGTGCGCGGCATGATCAACAAAGTCTCGTACCTCGTTAAAGTAGTTGCGTAAGCCCTCGGGCTTACACACGGAGAAATCATGGAACTGAATACCATACAACCAGCCGATGGCGCCAAGCACTACAAGCGTCGCGTCGGCCGCGGTATCGGCTCCGGTCTGGGTAAAACCTCGGGCCGTGGTCACAAGGGTCAAAAATCGCGTTCGGGCGGCTTCCACAAAGTCGGTTTCGAAGGCGGTCAGATGCCTCTGCAACGCCGTCTGCCTAAGCGCGGTTTCAAGTCGCTCAACGCCACCTTCAAAGCTGAAGTGCGCCTGTCCGACCTGAACAACCTGGCCGTCGGCGACGTCGACATCCTGGTGCTGAAGCAAGCTGGCGTACTGAGCGTGCTGGCACGCGACGTGCGCGTCATTCTGTCCGGCGAGATCACCAAAGCGGTGAACCTCAAAGGCCTGAAAGTGACCGCTGGCGCGAAAGCCGCCATCGAAGCAGCCGGCGGCTCGGTAGCCTGAGTTGACCGCTAACAGCTTGATCGGAGCGAAAATTGGCGACTAATCCACAATTGGCTAAAAGTGCAGCAGCTGGTTTCCCCTGGGGCCGGCTCTGGTTCTTGCTTGGCGCATTGGTGGTTTATCGTATCGGCGCTCACATCCCGGTCCCCGGGATCGATCCGGTACAATTGGCCGCGCTGTTCAAGTCGCAAGAGGGTGGCATCCTGGGCATGTTGAACATGTTCAGCGGTGGCGCTCTCGCGCGCTTCACAGTCTTTGCGCTGGGTATCACGCCTTACATCTCGGCCTCGATCATCATGCAACTGGTGTCGATCGTTTCGCCGCAGATGGAAGCGCTCAAAAAAGAAGGCGAAGCAGGCCGTCGCAAGATCACCCAGTACACCCGGTATTTCACGGTGTTGCTGGCGTCGTTCCAGGCGTTCGGCATCGCAGTCGCACTGGAGTCGCAAGCAGGTCTGGTGCTGGATCCAGGCTTTGCATTCCGTTTCGTGACGGTCGTTACGCTGTTGACCGGAACCATGTTCGTGATGTGGTTGGGCGAGCAGATTACCGAGCGCGGTCTCGGTAACGGCATCTCGATCATCATCTTCGCGGGTATCGCCGCCGGCCTGCCGGGCGCACTGGGAGGCCTGGCCTCGTCGGTGAGCAACGGTTCGATCGGCGCCCTGTCCGCGATCATCATCATGATCCTGGTTGTGGCGGTGACGTTCTTCGTAGTCTTTGTCGAACGTGGCCAACGCAAGATTCTGGTGAACTACGCGAAACGCCAGGTGGGTAACAAGATTTACGGTGGACAAACGTCGCACCTGCCATTGAAGTTGAACATGGCCGGCGTGATCCCACCGATCTTCGCTTCGTCGATTATCTTGTTCCCGGCAACGATCGTGGGCTGGTTCACGACGGGCGCCGATACGGCCAACCCGGCGGTCCGGTTCCTGAAAGATTTGGCAGCATCGATGGGGCCAGGCGAGCCCATCCACGCACTGTTGTACGCCATTGCGATCGTGTTTTTCTGTTTCTTCTATACAGCGCTGGTCTTCAACAGCAAGGAAACAGCGGATAACTTGAAGAAGAGCGGGGCCTTTGTGCCAGGGATTCGTCCCGGTGAGCAGACTGCCCGTTACATCGACAAGATCCTGACACGTTTGACACTGGCTGGCGCCATCTACATCACCTTGGTGTGTTTGTTGCCGGAATTCATGCAAGCCGAGTGGAAAGTACCGTTCTATTTCGGCGGCACTTCTCTGTTGATTATTGTGGTTGTTACCATGGATTTCATGGCGCAAGTGCAAAACTACGTGATGTCGCAGCAATATGAATCGCTGCTGCGCAAAGCAAACTTCAAGGGCGGAATTCCGACGCGATAAGCGCGGTTTCAAACATACCGAATGGCAAAAGACGACGTCATACAGATGCAGGGCGAGATTCTTGAGAATCTCCCGAATGCAACATTTCGAGTAAAGCTGGAAAACGGACACGTGGTGCTCGGGCATATTTCGGGTAAAATGCGGATGAACTATATCCGCATTCTTCCTGGCGACAAGGTGACGGTAGAGCTGACACCTTACGACCTGAGCCGCGCACGTATCGTGTTCCGGACCAAGTAACTTAAATAATCGAACCAAGAAGAGAGTGCAAAATGAAAGTTAACGCCTCAGTCAAGCGGATCTGCCGCAACTGCAAGATCATCAAGCGCAAGGGCGTTGTTCGCGTAATCTGCGTCGAACCACGTCACAAGCAGCGTCAAGGTTAATAACCGTTATTTATCGAGGAATAACGAATGGCACGTATTGCAGGGGTTAATATCCCAAATCATCAGCACACCGTTATCGGCCTGACGGCCATCTACGGTGTAGGCCGTCCACGCGCAAAGTTCATCTGCGCCGCGACGGGTATTGCGACCGATAAAAAGGTCAAAGATCTGGACGACAGCGAACTGGAAAAACTGCGCGATGAAGTAGCTAAATTCATCGTCGAAGGCGACCTGCGTCGTGAGCTGTCCATGAACATCAAGCGTTTGATGGATCTGGGTTGCTACCGCGGCATGCGTCACCGTAAGGGCCTGCCGGTCCGCGGTCAGCGCACCCGCACCAATGCACGTACCCGCAAGGGCCCGCGCAAAGCCGCTCAATCGCTCAAGAAATAATCTAGGGAAATCACATGGCTAAGCAACAAAGCAGCGCAGCAGCAGCGCGCGTCCGCAAGAAGGTCAAGAAGAACGTTGCCGAAGGTATCGCACACGTTCACGCTTCCTTCAACAACACCATCATTACCATCACCGACCGTCAGGGCAACGCTCTGTCGTGGGCGACCTCCGGTGGTGCTGGCTTCAAGGGTTCGCGTAAATCGACCCCGTTCGCAGCGCAGGTTGCGGCCGAAGCAGCTGGTAAAGTCGCAGTGGAATGCGGCGTGAAGAACCTGGAAGTGCGCATCAAGGGCCCTGGTCCTGGTCGTGAATCCGCAGTGCGCGCACTGAACAACCTGGGCATCAAGATCACCGAGATCCAGGACGTTACCCCAGTTCCGCACAACGGCTGCCGTCCTCCAAAACGTCGTCGTATCTAAGAGTCCGGTCGGCGGCGAAGTTCGCTTCGCCTCCTTCCGACTTGCAGAAATCGCTGGAGCAGGAGACCGGAAACGGTTATACTGCCCGGCTGTTGTCGCCTGTCGAACACAGTTCGGCGGGTTATTCGCATTTTAGCCACCGTCTGGCCCACCCTGAGGATCAGACTAGCGCCTAACCATTTCACTATGGCTGGGGCGTTATTATTTAAAAAAAGGAAGCATCGTGGCACGTTATATCGGACCTAAAGCAAAACTCTCCCGCCGTGAAGGTACGGACCTGTTCCTGAAGAGCGCACGCCGCTCGCTGGACAGCAAGTGCAAACTGGACGTCAAACCAGGCCAGCACGGCGTCAAGTCGGGTGCCCGCACCTCGGACTACGGCAACCAACTGCGCGAAAAGCAAAAAGTTAAGCGTATGTACGGCGTTCTGGAACGTCAGTTCCGTCGCTACTTCGCAGAAGCCGACCGCCGCAAGGGCAACACCGGCGAAACCCTGCTGAAGCTGCTGGAAACCCGCCTGGACAACGTTGCATACCGCATGGGCTTCGGCTCGACCCGCGCTGAAGCGCGTCAGCTGGTATCGCACAAAGCCTTCACCGTGAACGGCCAGGTTGTGAACATCGCTTCGTACGCCGTTAAAGTCGGCGACGTTATCGCCGTGCGCGAAAAGTCGAAGAAGCAAGTGCGTATCCTGGAAGCGCTGTCGCTGGCTGAACAAGTTGGCATGCCAGCTTGGGTGTCGGTCGATGCCAAGAAAATGGAAGGTACCTTCAAGTCCCTGCCAGAGCGCAACGAGATCGCCAACGACGTCAACGAATCGCTGATCGTCGAACTGTACTCGCGTTAATCTGTAGTCTAAGTAGCACCAAAACCCGCCCGCTGTGACCAGCGGGCGTTTTCACTAATGCCATCAGCCTTATCGGCCTAACGCGCCGAGGGTATTGAAAAGGACATTTACATGCAAAACAGTCTGTTGAAGCCACGTATTATCGATGTAGAGGCGCTGGGCGCCGGCCACGCTAAAGTAGTGATGGAGCCGTTCGAACGCGGCTATGGCCATACATTGGGTAATGCGCTGCGCCGCGTACTGCTGTCGTCGATGGTGGGCTACGCGCCGACCGAAGTGACGATCGCGGGCGTTGTACACGAATACTCGTCGCTCGACGGCGTCCAGGAAGACGTCGTTGACCTGCTGCTGAACCTGAAGGGCGTGGTCTTCAAAGTCCACAACCGTGACTCCGTCACCCTGACCCTGAAAAAGGAAGGCGAAGGCGCCATCCTGGCTTCGGACATCGATCTGCCACACGACGTGGAACTGATCAATCCGGACCACGTGATCGCTCACCTGACCGCCGGCGGCAAGCTGGACATGCAGATCAAAGTGGAAAAAGGCCGTGGCTATGTGCCAGGTAACGTCCGCCGCCTGTCCGAAGACACCAACAAGACCATCGGCCGCATCATTCTGGATGCATCGTTCTCGCCAGTGCGCCGCGTTTCCTACTTCGTCGAGTCCGCTCGCGTGGAACAGCGTACCGACCTGGACAAGCTGATCATCAACATCGAAACCAACGGCGTCATCTCGCCGGAAGAAGCGATCCGTCAATCGGCCCGCGTGCTGGTCGATCAACTGAACGTGTTCGCCGCCCTGGAAGGCACCGAAGCCGCTGCTGAAGCTCCTTCGCGCGCACCGCTGGTCGATCCTATCCTGCTGCGTCCAGTGGACGACCTGGAGCTGACCGTGCGTTCGGCCAACTGCCTGAAAGCGGAAAACATCTACTACATCGGCGACCTGATCCAGCGTTCGGAAAACGAACTGCTGAAGACGCCGAACCTGGGCCGCAAGTCCCTGAACGAAATCAAGGAAGTGCTGGCTTCCCGCGGCCTGACCCTGGGCATGAAGCTGGAAAACTGGCCGCCTGCAGGTCTGGAAAAGTAATTTGTCGTACCCGCCCGGCACATGTTGTGCCGAGCGTTATCCCTAGAACCGGTCCGCGCTCCCCGTCAAACGTGAGCGATCGAAGAACTCGGATTTAAACACCTGAAAGGAAGTACCATGCGTCACCGTCACGGCCTCCGTAAACTGAACCGTACCTCGTCCCACCGTCTGGCAATGCTGCGCAACATGACCGTTTCCCTGCTGCGTCATGAAGCCATCAAAACCACGCTGCCAAAAGCTAAAGAACTGCGCCGCGTAGTTGAGCCGATCCTGACCCTGGGCAAGACCGACACCCTGGCTAACAAGCGTCTGGCATTCTCCCGTCTGCGCGATCGTGAAATGGTTCTGAAGCTGTTCGCAGAACTGGGCCCACGCTACGCAAACCGCAACGGCGGCTACCTGCGCATCCTGAAAATGGGTTTCCGTGTTGGCGACAACGCTCCAATGGCTTACGTTGAGCTGATGGACCGTCCAGAAGTCACCGACATCGACGCAGCGCCAACCGCAGAAGAGTAATCTTCGCAGTTGTTACCGCGTTACGAAAAAAGCCAGGCTCAGCCTGGCTTTTTTTATGCCCGGACTTAAGGCGGCTCTCAGGCGCGAAAACTAAGCCAGGTGTACTATGCTGGTGCTCGTTTCGTCGAAAGAAAACCCATGCTGCGTATTGCCCGCCTTTTCCTGCCGTTGCTGTCGCTGATCGCCCTGTTGACGGCGCGTCCCGCGCTGGCCGACGACGGCTTCCTGGAACCCGATGTGGCCTTCAAGTTCTCGGCCCGCATGGTCGACGGCCATACGCTGTCGGTCAGCTTCCAGATCGCCGACGGTTACTACATGTACCGCGAGCGCTTCAAGTTCAGCGCCAACGGCGCCAAGCTGGGCGCGCTGTCCATCCCGGCCGGCACCGTGCACTTCGACGAGACCTTCCAGAAGAACGTCGAGACTTACCGCAAGAGCGTCACCATGACCATGCCGGTCGAGGCCGATGGACCGTTCACGCTGGTGGCGATCGGGCAGGGCTGCTCGGACAAGGGCTTGTGCTACGCACCGCAGGAATACAAGGCCACGCTGGTCGGCAGCGGTTCGGTGCCGCTGCCCGCCGGGACCGCCGGCGCTCCCGCGATCACCGCCGGCGGCAGCCAGGCAACTGCGCGCACAGCCGCCCCGATCCAGGCCGCAACGCCCGCCGCTGCGGCCGCCACCCCGGCCGCGCCTGCCGGCAGCACGTCCGCCGCCACCTCGGCCGCACCCGCCGGCATCACGCCTGCCGCCGGCGCGACCGCAGCGCCCGGCGCCGCCGTCGGCGAAGGCAAGCCCGCCGCGCTGACGCCCGGCGTTACCATCCGTGCCATTCCTCAGCCGGTCACCACCTTATTGCCGCCGCTGACGCCGCCAGTCGCGGCCACCGCGCCGGCCGACGACGCCGGCCGTCTCGAAGCCGCCCTCAAGTCCGGCAGGCTGCTGCTGATCCTGCCGCTGTTCGCCCTGCTGGGCCTGGGCCTGTCGTTCACGCCGTGCGTGCTGCCGATGGTGCCCATCCTGTCCTCCATCATCGTCGGCGAAGGCGCCAACACCAGCCGCGCGCGTGGCCTGCTGTTGTCGGTCGCGTACTCGCTCGGCATGGCCATCGTCTACACCGCGCTGGGCGTGGGCGCCGGCCTCGCTGGCGCGGGCCTGGCCGCCGCGCTGCAGAACGCCTGGGTGCTGGGCTCCTTCGCCCTGCTGATGGCTGCGCTGTCGCTGTCGATGTTCGGCTACTACGAACTGCAAGTGCCGGCCGCGCTGCAATCGAAACTGAGCACGGTGTCGAACCGTCAATCTTCCGGCAAGCTAGCCGGCGTGTTCGTGATGGGCGCGATCTCCGCGCTGATCGTCGGCCCATGCGTGGCCGCACCGCTGGCCGCCGCGCTGCTGTACATCAGCCAGAGCCGTGATGTCGTCATCGGCGGCGCCGCACTGTTCGCGATGGCGGTTGGCATGAGCGTGCCCTTGATACTGGTCGGCGTCTCGGCCGGCGCCTTGCTGCCGCGCGCCGGCATGTGGATGGATGCGGTCAAGCGCTTCTTCGGCGTGCTGATGCTGGCGATGGGCTGGTGGCTGGTGTCGCCGGTACTGTCGCCGGCCGTGCAAATGATCGGCTGGGCGGCGCTGCTGACCGGCTACGGCGTCTACCTGCTGGCGCACCGCGGCAAGTGGGTGGGCAAGCTGGTTGGCGTCGTCGCTGCCGTGCTGGGCCTGATGCAGCTGGTGGGCGTGGCCAGCGGCGGACGCGATCCGCTGGCGCCGCTGGCCCACCTGGGCGCCAAGCATGAAACGCTGGCGTTCCAGCGCATCAAGACCGTGCAGCAGCTCGACGCGCTGCTGGCGCAAACCGGCGGCCGCACCGTCATGCTGGACTTCTATGCCGACTGGTGCGTGTCCTGCAAGGAAATGGAAAAGCTGACCTTCGTCGATCCGCAGGTGCGCGCCAAGCTGGCCAACAGCCTGCTGCTGCAAGTGGACGTGACCGCCAACGACGCCGACGACAAAGCCATGCTGAAACGCTTCGGCCTGTTCGGCCCGCCGGGCATCATCCTGTTCGACAAGCAGGGCAGGGAAATCGACGGCGCCCGCGTCATCGGCTTCCAGGATGCGGCGAAATTCACCGCATCCCTGTCGCGCCTGAACTAGCCGGAGCCAAAGGATCAGCCGCCGTGGCTGTGCCAGCCGCCACGCGGACCGGCATGGCCGCCGTGTGCGCCGCCCGGCGTATGGTCGTCGAAGATGGCTTTCTGCTCGGCCGTCAGCTGGCTGTAGAAGGCCGTCAGCGCGGTCAGGTGCGCTTCCATCTTGACCTGATGCTGCTTGCTCAGGTCCAGCTTCTTGGCCAGCCGGTCAGGCGCCGACATCTGGGCGATGGCCGCGCGGTCCGGCATCATGCCGCCGGTCGCGGCCGGCGCGATCGCCGCCTGGTAGCTGGCCCACGCCGACTCCTGCTGCGCGGTCAGCTTCAACAGGTCGTGCAGCTTGGCCTGGCGCTTGGCGAACAGTTCCGCCATCTTGGCCTGCATCTGCTCGCGGTTGACGCCGGCGCTGTGGCGGCCTGCCGGCGGAGCCGAATTGTCCATCTGCGTCTGGGCCTGCGCCGCCGCCATGCCCACCACGGTAAAACCGATCAATATGCTTTTGCGTAAGACGTTCATGGTCGTTCCTCTATCGTTGAAAGTTGAGTATCGCGATGCATGAGCAGCGCGCTTGAACCCATAGTGGCAGCGCAAGGTTGCCACGAAGTTTCGCAGTTCGCGGTTTTTGTATCCAGATGTTTCGTCACTCGGGAGATATACAAGACGATACAATTGGTGATTGGTCACGCGCCAGCTAACTGGGGATAATTAGCATATGGAACCCACATCAACTATCTTGATCGTCGACGACGATCGCGACATCCGCACCCTGCTGGCCGACTACCTCGAATCGAACGGCTACCGCGCCCTGTGCGCCGCCGACGGCGCCGCCATGTGGAAGCTGCTCGACGAAGCCCGGCCCGAACTGGTCGTGCTCGACCTCAACCTGCCCGGCGACGACGGCCTGACCCTGTGCCGCAAGCTGCGCGCCCACTCCACGCTGCCGGTCATCATGCTTACCGCCCGCAACGAGCCGCTGGACCGCATCCTCGGCCTGGAGATGGGCGCCGACGATTACCTGCCCAAGCCGTTCGAGCCGCGCGAGCTGCTGGCGCGCATCCGCAGCGTCCTGCGGCGCAGCAACGCCATGCCGGTCGGCAGCGGCGCCGAGAAGGCGCAGCTGATGCGCTTCTCCGGCTGGACGCTGGACCTGACCGCGCGCCACCTTCTCAACCCGGACGGCATCGTCATCATGCTGTCGGGCGCCGAGTTCCGCCTGCTCAAGGTCTTCCTCGAGCACCCGAACCGCGTGCTCAACCGCGACCAGCTGCTCAACCTTACCCAGGGCCGCGACGCTGATCCGTTCGACCGCTCGATCGACATCCAGATCAGCCGCCTGCGCCAGAAGCTGGGCGAGGACGCGCGCCTGCCGCAAATCATCAAGACCGTGCGCAACGGCGGCTACGTACTGGCCGGCACCGTCACCGTGGAGTCGCAGGCGTGAAAGCTTTCTTCGGCTCGATGACCGGGCGGGTGTTCCTGATCCTGCTGCTCGGTATCGTCGCCTCGGCGGCGCTGACCCAGTGGCTGGCGGTGGGCGAGCGCGTGCGCGCGCTGGAGCGCTACCGCGACTTCCACGCGCTCGAGCGCGCCGAACAATTGATCACCACCGCCGACGTGCTGCCCGAAGCCTCGCGCCCGACCTACCTGCGCATGGCCACGCGCGGCACCGTCAAGCTGCAGGCCACCGACCAGCCGCTGGCCACGGGCCTGCCGCCGACCGAGTTCTCCACCACCTTGCAGCAGCGCCTGGGCGATGGCTACCAGCTGGCCCCGCTGGCCGAGCACCCGGCCGTGTGCGACCTGCCGCGCAAGAGCAGCAACATCTTCGCGCCCAGCCAGTGGCGCGGCACCTGCGAGACCATGAACGTGCGCCTGCACGACGGCCAGGTGCTCAAGCTGTCGGTGCTGCCGCCGCGCGCGCCGCCGCCGTCCGGCCATAGCGAGCTGCTGGCCATCCTGCCGTTCCTGGTCTGCATCGCCGCGCTGGCCTACCTGGTCACGCGCATGACGGTGCGTCCGCTCAAGCGACTGGCGCAGGCCGCCAAGGACCTGGGTAACGACATCAACCACGCGCCGGTCGCGCTGAGCGGCGCGGTCGAGATCCGCCAGGCCAGCGCCGCCTTCAACGCCATGCAGGCGCGCATCCGCCAGCACATCATGCAGCGCACGCAGATGCTGGCCGCCATCACCCACGACCTGCAGACGCCGCTCACCCGCCTGCGCCTGCGGCTGGAAAAAGTCGGCGACCACGAACTGCAGCAGCGCCTGATCGAAGACCTGTCGGCGATGCAGCAGATGGTCAAGGAAGGCCTGGACCTGGCGCGCAGCATGGACACCACCGAAACCATGCAGGCGCTGGACCTCGACGCGCTGCTCGACAGCGTCTGCAGCGACGCCACCGATGGCGGCCAGCCGGTCGAGCTGCGCGGCCGCGCGGCGATGGCGTTGATGGGCCGGCCGATGGCGATCCGCCGCTGCCTGGTCAACCTGATCGACAACGCCGTCAAGTACGGCCACTACGCCAACGTCACGGTCGAGCGCATGGTGGGCGCGGCGCGCATCCGCATCCGCGACGGCGGCCCCGGCATCGATCCGGACCAGATGGCGCGCGTGTTCGAACCGTTCTACCGTATCGAAACCTCGCGCTCGCGCGAGTCCGGCGGCACCGGCCTGGGCCTGACCATCGCCCGCAATATCGCCGAGCAGCACGGCGCCAATGTCGTGCTGGCCAACCACGCCGAGGGCGGCCTGGAGGTGACGCTGATTGTGCCGGAATACTACGCCGGCGCCTGAATCCGCCCGGCGCGGTTTTTCCTGTAAATACTGTGCGACAATATTCCGCCTTGTCCAGGGTGGTAATGTTTTTCGACAGTAAACCTAGTTTAAAAAATAATGAAAAAATCTTCCTTAGCAGTGCTGGTCGGCGCCATCGCCGTGGTCGGTGGCGGCGTCTGGTACGCGACGCATCAAACGGCCGAGCCGCCGAAGGGGCAGGGCCAGGGCCAGCAGGGCCCGACCACCGTCAGCGTGATCGCGCCGGTGCGCCAGGATGTGCCCGTGGTGCTGCAGGCGAACGGCACCGTCACGCCGATCAGCACGGTGGACCTGCATCCGCAAACCACCAGCACCATCGCCAAGGTCCACATCAAGGAAGGGCAGTTCGTCAAATCGGGCGAGCTGATGTTCACGCTGGACGACCGCAGCGAGCGCGCCAACCTCGACAAGGCCCAGGCCCAGGTCGCGCGCGACCAGGCCGCGCTGGCCGACTACGAGCGCCAGTACAAGCGCGCGCAGGAACTGCTGGCCAAGAGCTTCATCGCCCAGGGCGCGGTCGACACGCTGAAGAGCCAGGTCGACTCGGCGCGCGCGCTGCTGCAGGCCGACATCGCCGCCGCCCGCTCGGTGGGCGTGGACGCCAGCTACACCGCGATCCGCTCGCCGATGAACGGCCGCGTCGGCGCCATCAACGTCTATCCGGGCAGCCTGGTGCAGCTGACCACGTCGCTCACCACCATCACCCAGCTCGATCCGATCAACGTCGCCTTCACGCTGCCGGAATCGGCGCTGGCCGGCCTGCTGCAGGCGCAGCATGAGGGCGCGGTGCCGGTCAAGGTGGTGCAGGGCGGCGGCCAGGAAATCAGCGGCGCGCTGAGCTTCATCGACAACACGGTCGACCCGGTCGCCGGCGTGATCCGCGTGAAGGCCCAGTTCGACAACAAGGACACCAAACTGTGGCCCGGCCAGTACGTCAACACCAGGCTGGTCTCGCAGGTGTTGAAGGACGCCATGGTGATCCCGCAGAACGCCATCATCAGCAACACGCGCGGCACCTTCATCTACGCGGTCGACGCCGACCACGCCGCCAAGGTGGTCAACATCAAGCGACTGTACTCGTTCGGCGACAACGCCGCCGTGTCCGGGCTGAGCGGCACCGAGCAAGTCATCGTCGACGGCAAGCAGAACCTGCGGCCGGGCGGCAAGGTGCGCGTCGCCGGGGCCGACAAGCCCGCCGACGCCACCAAACAGAAAGGCTAAGCGATGAACCTCTCCGAGTTGTGCATCCGCCGGCCGGTGATGGTGGTGCTGCTGTCGCTGACGCTGATCCTGGCCGGCGTGCTGTCGTACTTCTACATCCCGGTCGCCGCGCTGCCGAGCTACAACACGCCGGTGATCAACGTCTCGGCCGACCTGCCGGGCGCCGCGCCGGACACGATGGCCTCGTCCGTCGCGCTGCCGCTGGAGAAGCAGTTCTCCACCATCGCCGGGCTGTCGCTGATCACCTCCACCAACACGCTGGGCAATTCCTCGCTGACGCTGGAGTTCGACCCCAGCGTCAACGTCAACGAAGCGGCGGTGGATGTGCAGGCCGCGCTGCTGCGCGCCCAGCGCCAGTTGCCGATCGAGATGACCGACCTGCCGTCCTACCGCAAGGTCAACCCGGCCGACGCGCCGGTACTGTTCATGACGATGAACTCGCCATCGCTGACGCTGGCCGAACTGAACGACTACGCCGAGAACCTGATCGCGCCGAGCCTGTCGACCTTGCCCGGCGTGGCGCAAGTCAGCGTCAACGGCCAGAAGCGTTTCGCCGTGCGCGTGCGCGCCAAGTCCGAGCTGATGAACGCCCGCAACCTGACCTTGGACGAACTGCAGCAGGCGATCAAGTCGGCCAACGCCAACACGCCGCTGGGCATTTTGGACGGCCCGAGCCAGACCTTGACCATCCAGGGCAACGCCCAACTGATGAAGGCCTCCGAGTTCGCCGAGCTGATCGTCGCGCAGCGCAACGGCCAGCCGGTGCGCCTGAAGGACGTGGCGACGGTCGAGGACAGCTTCCAGTCGGTCAAGACCGCCGGCAGCTACAACGGCGAGCGCTCCATCGTGCTGCTGGTGCAGCGCCAGCCGGACGCCAACACCGTGCAGGTGGTCGACGGCGTGCGCCGCCTGCTGCCGCGCTTCAAGAACCAGCTGCCGGCCTCGATCAACATCAACCTGGTCAACGACCGTTCGGTGTCGATCCGCGAGGCCATCCACGACGTCAACCTGACGCTGCTGCTGACCATCTTCCTGGTGGTGCTGGTGATCTTCCTGTTCCTGCGCCGCGCGGCCGCCACCTTCATCCCGGCCATCACGATGCCGATCTCGCTGCTGGGCGCGCTGGCCTTGCTGTACGCCTTCGGCTACAGCCTCGACAACGTCTCGCTGCTCGGCATCACGCTCGCGGTCGGCCTGGTGGTCGACGACGCCATCGTGGTGCTGGAGAACATCGTCCGCCACATCGAGCTCGGCAAGAAGCCGCTGCAAGCCTCGCTGGTGGGGGCGAAGGAAATGGGCTTCACGATCATCTCGATCTCGGTCTCGCTGGTGGCCGTGTTCATTCCGATCTTCTTCATGCCCGGCGTGATCGGCTTGATGTTCCATGAATTCGCGGTGGTGGTGGCGTTGTCGGTGCTGGTGTCGGCGGCGGTGTCGCTGATGCTGGTGCCGATGCTGGCCAGCCGCCTGCTGCCGGCCGACGCCATCGATCCCGAGCACGACAAGGGCGGCTTCATCGGCCGCTGGTTCGAGACCGGCTTCACCGCGCTGCGCAACGGCTACGTGCGCACGCTGGACATCGCGCTGCACCACCGCTACATCGTGCTGCTGGCGGCGATCGGCACCTTCGCGCTGACGGCGGTGCTGTACATGACCATCCCGAAAGGCTTCTTCCCCGAGGAAGACCTGGGCCAGATCCGCGTCAACACCGAGGCTTCGGAAGACATCTCCTCGTCCTCGCTGATGGACCTGCAGGAGCGCGTGGCGGCCGTCATCAAGGCCGACCCCAACGTGCAGGATGTGACCTCGTTCGTGGGCGGCGGCAACAGCGGCCGCATGTTCCTGGTGCTCAAGCCGCGCGACCAGCGCCAGAAGATGCCGCAGGTGCTGGACAGCCTGCGCAAGGCCACCAAGTCGGTGGCCGGCATCTCGGTCTACCTGAGCCCGGTGCAGAACCTGCAGCTGGGCGGACGCCAGTCCAAGAGCCGCTACCAGTACACGCTGCAATCGGTCAGCCCCGGCGCGCTCAACGACTGGGCGCAAAAATACCTCGACCAGCTGCGCGCCGATCCCGACTTCCGCGACGTCACCAGCGATTCGCAGAACAAGGGCCTGCAGGCCTCGCTGAAGATCGACCGCGACAAGGCCAACAACCTGGGCGTGGCCATCGGCGACATCCGCACCGCGCTCTACCTGGCCTTCGGCGAGCGCCAAGTGTCGACCATCTACTCGCCGGCCGCCAGCTACTACGTGATCCTGGAGGCGGCCACCGCCGACCGCCAGTTCGACGACGCGCTGACCCGCATCTCGGTGCGCAACAAGAGCGGCAACCTGGTGCAGCTGTCCAGCTTTGCCACGGTCGAGCGCACCATCGGCCCGACCGCCGTCAACCACCAGGGCCAGCTGCAGGCGATCACGCTGTCGTTCAACCTGGCGCCGGACGTCCCGCTGGGCAAGGCCACCGCCAAGATCGACCAGATGGGCCTGGACATGCACCTGCCGCCATCGATCATCACCAACTACGGCGGCGACGCGGCGGTGTTCCAGAGCTCGCAGGGCAGCCAGCTGATCCTGATCATCGCCGCGCTGGGCGTGATTTACGTGCTGCTGGGCGTGCTGTACGAGAGCTACATCCACCCGCTGACCATCCTGGCCGGCCTGCCGTCGGCCGCCGTCGGCGCCTTGCTGACGCTGCGCCTGTTCAACCTGGACCTGACGATGATCGCCATCATCGGCATCCTGATGCTGATCGGTATCGTCAAGAAGAACGCCATCATGATGATCGACTTCGCGCTGCACGTGCAGCGCAACGAGGGCCGCACGCCGGCCGAGGCGATCCGCGAAGCCTGCGTGCTGCGCTTCCGCCCGATCATGATGACCACCATGGCCGCGCTGATGGGCGCCTTGCCGATCGCGCTGGGCCTGGGCGCCGGCGCCGAGCTGCGCCAGCCGCTGGGCCTGGCCGTGGTGGGCGGCCTGATCTTCTCGCAGGTGATCACGCTGTACATCACGCCGGTCATCTACCTGTTCCTCGACAAGTACAGCGGCACCGGCCCGATGAGCGACGACGAACTGGCGGCCGGCGACGTGCCGTCCGCGCCGGGTGTGCACGCCGTACCACTGAAGGCCGTGAACACCGTCAAGCATTGAGCGGTCACAAGTTGCTCTGAAGATCGTCTATTTATTATGGGCAAGTTGCCCATAATAAAAGGACGGAAAGATGAAACGCTACAGTGTCACCATCGTTGGCATGGGCCCTCGCGGGCTCAGCGCTTTTGAACGCCTGGCGGCCGCCGCCGCCAGCCTGCAGCTGCCGCTTGACCTCAACCTGATCGAACCTGGCGACTGCGGTCCCGGCGTGCACAGCACGCGCCAGCCGCAGCATCTGCTGATCAACACCATCGCCAGCCAGGTCACACTGTTTCCCGCGCCGGGCGCGGTGCAGCATGCGCCGGTGTGCGCCACGCCCTCGCTGACCGCCTGGGCGCGCCAGCAGGGCTACCGCCGCGTCGGCGAGCGCTACTACCGCCTCGGCGGGCAGGGCGGCGACGAGATCACCGAAGCCGACTACCTGCCGCGCAGCCTGCTGGGAGAATACCTGGCCTGGGGTTACCGCCAGATCGCCGCCGCGCTGCCGTCCAGTGTGCGCCTGACCCACCACCGCCTGCGCGCCACCGACCTGTGGCGCCAGCCGGACGGCCGCCACACCGTCGAGCTGGAAACCGGCTACCTGGTGCACAGCGACTTTGTCGTGCTGACCACCGGCCACGGCCGCAACCAGCCCAGCGCGATGGACGACATGCTGGCCGCCTTCGCGCAGGAGCATGCGCGCCACAACAGCCGGCTGGCCTTCGTGCGCCATGCCTATCCGCTGACCCGGCTGGACGGCATCGGCGCCGGCACCCGCGTCGCCATCCAGGGCCTGGGCCTGAGCGCGCACGACGTCATCGCCGAGTTGACGGTGGGGCGGGGCGGCGCCTTCGTGCAGCACGGGGACGGCCTGCGCTACGAGCGTTCGGGCGCCGAGCCGCAGCTGACCCTGTGCTCGCGCAACTGCCTGCCGGCCGCCGCGCGCGGCGTCAACCAGAAGGGATTGGACGGCCGCCACCTGCCGCGCTACTTCACGCCGGACGCGGTGGAGGCGCTGCGCCGCGTCGCGCTGGCCACGCGCGGCAGCCGCCAGCTGGACTTCGAGCGCGAACTGCTGCCGCTGCTCAAGCGCGAGATGGGCCTGGTCTACCGCGGCACGCTGGCCACGGCCCAGCCCGGTGGCGCCGCCATCGATCCCGCAAAATACATGCTGACCGCCGACGACAGCGCGCTGATCGACCAGCTGCTGTTCCCGCTGCGCGGGGGCGAGTTCGTCTCGCTGGAGGAGTTCCGCGAGTTCTTCACTGGCTGGCTGCGCGACGACTTGGCCGAGGCCCGGCTGGGCAATGTCGGCAGCGCGGTCAAGGCCGCCACCGACGTGCTGCGCGACGTGCGCGCCACGCTGCAGGCGGCGGTCGAGCACGGCGGCCTGACGCCGGCCTCGCACCGCCGCTTCCTCGAGGTCTACCATCCGGCCATCAACCGGGTCGCCTTCGGCCCGCCGCTGCGCCGCAACCAGGAGCTGCTGGCGCTGCTGGACGCGGGCGTGATCGAGATCGCCTCCGGCCCCGGCTGCACGATCGAGCTCGACGAGCAGAACGCGCGCTACGTGCTGAGCACCGAGTTCGGCGACAACGTGGCCCGGCACCAGGCCGATGTGCTGGTCGTGGCCCGCCTGGACGCCTTTTTGCCCGAGCTGGACGATTCCTTACTTATCCGTAATGTGCTGAAACGGGGACTGGCGCGGCCGTATTACAACGGCGCCTACCACCCCGGCGGGCTCGACATCGACGCCGCCGGCCAGCCGCGCGACGACTTCGGCCAGCCGTCCCGCAACCTGTGGGCGCTGGGCTATCTGGTCGAGGGCGCGCACTACTACACGCACGCCCTGCCACGGCCCGGAATGCGCTCGCGCCAGGTGCTGGACGCCGACCGCTGCATGCACGCCATGCTGGCCCGCATGGACGCCATCCCCCTGCCGGAGACCCGCCACGCCGCAGTTCCGGCGTCCCCGGCGGCCTTGCCACACGTCACTTTGTAAAGCCGGTTGATACATACGGTAACACCCGTCAAGACGTGGAACTTGTAAGCTACCTTTTCCTGGAGCGTACGCGCCGCCGTCCGGCGCGTTATCATGGCCTTGCACAGCGGTTCCCAAAAATGCGGGACTCTGGCACTATGGCCGCATTTTCTCGACGTCGTTCCGTTCAAGGTTTGCTATTTTGCATCACGATTCCCATATACTTTCTGCAAATTCCGAATATTGCGAAACGTGCGGCCAGCGTTTGCCTGAGGCCGGGGAGCGGTTCGCCGCATGGGATCGCAAATCGAAATCCAACCGCATCGGCGTCGGCATCTCGATCGCGCTGCACCTGCTGGGTGTGCTGTACTACTTCCTGTCGCCCAACCCGAAGAACACCCACGCCGCGCCGCCCAAGGGCGGGGTGATGGTCTACATCGCGCCGCTGCCGGAGAAGGCGACCAAGAAGCCCACGCCGGAGCCCAAGAAGACCGAGGTGGCCAAGGCCAAGCCGCCACCGCCGCGCAAGCAGGTCGCCGCCAAGGACGCGCCGGCCGCCATCCGGCCCAAGCTGGAAACCTATGTGCCGCCGGTGCAGGCGACCATGACGCCGCCGCCCGAACAGGACATGTCCGAGATGATCGCCAAGCGCCGCGCCGCGCGCGAGGCCAACAACCCGCAACCGGCGCCGGCGGCTCCGACCGAGAGCGACAGCGAACGTTCGCTGCGCATCGCCAAGGCCAACATCGCCGGCGCGCAGGGCCGCAACAGCGGCGCCGACAAGGACGACACCGGCGGCATCTTCTCGGTCGACAAGAGCTACCACAGCGCGGACGTGAAGTTCCGCGGCTGGAACACCAACTTCAAGCGCCGCTGGCTGCAGCAGATCCACGTCGAGCAGGGCGCCGAGCAGGACATCGAGACCGCCGTGGCCAAGGAAATGGTCAAGATCATCCGCAAGGAAAAGCCGGGCGACTTCGAATGGGATTCGCGCCGCCTGGGCAAGGTGGTCACGCTGAGCGCGCGCAAGGAGGACGAGAAGGAATTGATCGCCTTCCTGTTGAAGGAAATGTTCCCCGAGTACACGCGCGGCGCCGGCCGCTGATTTGCCAAAAAACTACGTTCCATTCCCCGATTTTTGCCGCCGGTCGCAAAATCCCTGATAGCTTGACAACTTTATTTTAAAGTAATCTTGTCGCGGACCCCGTCCGTCCCCTATCAGGAGAGTGCGTTCCATGCTATCGATCAAACAGCTGAGCAAGACCTACGCCAACGGCGTCAAGGCCATCAACGACGTCACCCTGGACATCCCGAACGGCATGTTCGGCCTGCTCGGCCCCAACGGCGCCGGCAAATCGTCGCTGATGCGCACCATCGCCACGCTGCAGGATCCCGATAGCGGCAGCATCCATTTCGACGGCCTCGACGTGCTGGCCCAGCCCGAGGCGCTGCGCCGCCAGCTCGGCTATCTGCCGCAGGACTTCGGCGTCTACCCCAAGGTCACGGCCGAGGTGCTGCTGAACCACTTCGCCGTGCTCAAGGGCCTGACCGCGCGCGGCGAGCGCAAGGAGGCGGTCGAGGCGCTGCTGCAGCAGACCAACCTGTGGGAAGCGCGCAAGCGCGGCCTGGGCACCTACTCGGGCGGCATGCGCCAGCGCTTCGGCATCGCCCAGGCGCTGCTCGGCTCGCCACGGCTGGTGATTGTCGACGAACCCACCGCCGGCCTCGACCCCGACGAACGCAACCGCTTCCTCAACCTGCTGGCCAAGATCGGCGAGCAGGTGGTGGTGATCCTGTCGACCCACATCGTGGCCGACGTGACCGACCTGTGCCCGCGCATGGCGCTGATCGTCAAGGGCGAGGTGCGGCTGCAGGGCGAGCCGCAGGCCACCATCGACACGCTGCGCAGCAAGGTCTGGCGCCGCAGCGTCAGCGCCGAGGCGCTGCCGGAATACCAGCAGCGCATGAACGTGCTGCACACCCGCCTGGTCGGCGGCAAGCCGCAGATCAATGTGTTTGCCGACAGCCAGCCGGACGACGGCTTCATCCAGGTCGAGCCGGACCTGGAGGACGTCTACTTCCTGCACGTGCGCAACGCCGCCGCCAACGCGGCCGCCACCGTCTGAGGGGCGCGCCATGTTGATGGAATTCTTTAAGTTCGACCTGCGCTACCAGTTGCGCCAGCCGCTGCTGTGGGTCACCGGCCTGATCCTCGGACTGATGGCCTTCGGCGCCGCCACCAGCGACGCCGTCCAGGTCGGCGGCGCGATCGGCAATGTGCACCGCAACGCGCCGGTGGTCGTGGCGCAGATGCTGGGCTCGTTCACCGTGGTGGCGACCTTCATCGTCACCGTCTTCATCGCCGGCGCCGTGCTGCGCGACAGCGAGGTCGGCATCTCCGACATGCTGTTCGCCACGCCGATGCGCAAGTACCAGTACCTGGCCGGGCGCTTCCTGGCCGGCCTGGCCGCCTGCGTGTGCATCTTCGTGCTGATCGCCGCCGGCATGCTGATCGGCTCGGTCATGCCGTGGGTCGACACCGCCCGCGTCGGCCCGCAGCCGCTGTTCGCCTACCTGTGGGGCTTCGGCTTCTTCGTCATTCCCAACCTGGTTTTCGTCGGCGCCTTGCTGATGCTGCTGGCCTCCACCACGCGCTCGATGATGCTGGTCTATGTCGGCGTGCTGGGCTTCTTCGTGCTGTGGATCGTGGCCGGCGTGTTCACCCGCGACATCAACAACGAGTGGACCGCCGTGCTGCTCGACCCGTTCGGCGTGCGCGCCTTCGGCCGCGCCACCCGCTACTTCTCGACCGCCGATTCGAACGCCGGCCTGCCGCCGTTCAGCGGCTTCCTGCTGGCCAACCGCGCGCTGTGGCTGGCCGTGGCGCTGGTGTTCTTCGGCGCCACGCTGGCGCTGTTCAAGCCGCAGCGCGCCGGCACCGGCCGCCGCCTGTTCGGCAAGGCCAAGGCCGCCGCCCCGGTGGCGGCGGCGCCGTCCAACGTGGCGCTGCCGCGCACGGTCGCGCACTTCAACGCCTCGACCGGCTGGCGCCAGTGCTGGCACATCCTGCGCTTCGACGCCATGGGCGTGTTCAAGAGCGTGCCCTTCCTGGTGATGCTGCTGTTCGGCGTGCTCAACTTCGTCGGCGCCGCCAGCCAGGCCGGCACCAACTTCGGCACCACCGTGTATCCGGTCACCGGCCTGATGCTGCGCACCTTGGCCAGCACCTTCAACTTCATGCTGATCATCGTGCTGACCTTCTACGCCGGCGAGCTGATCTTCAAGGAACGCCAGGCCAAAATCGCCGACGTCAGCGACGCCATGCCGGTGCCGGACTGGGCGCCGTTGCTGGCCAAGAGCATCGCGCTGATCGGCGTCATCTTCGGCTTCCTGCTGACCGGTGTGGTGGCGGCCGCGTGCTTCCAGCTGGTCAAGGGCGGCACGCCGATCGAAGTGGGCCTGTACCTGAAAGGCCTGTTGCTGGAATCGGCGTTCTTCGTGCTGATGGGCCTGATGGCGCTGGTGCTGCAGGTACTGACCAATAACAAGTTCTTCGGCTACCTGCTGGTGATCGTGCTGATGGTGTCGCAGATCGTGCTGGGCGTCATGCACTTCGACCACAACCTGTACAACTTCGCCTCGCTGCCCGGCCTGCGTTATTCGGACATGAACGGCTACGGCCACTTCCTCAAGGGCTGGTCGTGGTTCGGCATCTACTGGGGCTTGTTCACGCTGGCCTTGCTGGTGCTGGCGCAGGCGTTCTGGGTGCGCGGACTGGCGCGTCCGTGGCGCCAGCGCGCGCAGCTGGCGGCCGCGCGCCTGAAGGGCCCGTCCGGCTTCGCGCTGGCCACGCTGCTGGCCGGCTTCGTCGGCAGCGGCGCCTGGATCTTCTACAACACCAACGTGCTCAACAAGTACGAGGCGTCCGACGTGGTGATGGACAAGCAGGCCCGCTACGAAAAACTGTACCGCCGCTACATCGACCTGCCGCAGCCGCGTGTGACCGACATCAGCGCCGACGTCGACATCTACCCGGCCGAGCGCCGGGTGGCGATCCATGGCCGCTACCAGATGGAAAACAAGACCGGCGCGCCGCTCGACGTGCTGCGCATCCAGGTCAATCCCGACCTTGAAACGCGCTTCGACAACCTGCCGCCGCACACAACGGAACTGGACGACAAGGTGGCGGGCTTCAGCATCGTCAAGCTGGCGCAGCCGCTGGCGCCCGGCGCCAAGCTGGACCTGTCCTTCCACGTCGACGTGCACAACCAGGGCTTCACCAACAGCGGCGCGCCGGACCGGGTCAACCTGAACGGCACCTTCTTCGACAACTTCACCTTCTTCCCGCATTTCGGCTACAACCACCAGGGCGAGCTGACCGACCGCAACGAGCGCCGCAAGCGCGGCCTGGGCGAGCCGGTGCGCATGCCCAAGCTGGAGGACGAGAAGGCGCGCGGCAACGCCATCTTCAGCGACGAGGCGGACTGGATCAACTTCGAGACCACCGTCTCCACCAGCGCCGACCAGATCGCCATCGCCCCCGGCTACCTGCAGAAGCGCTGGGAGCAGAACGGCCGCCGCTACTTCCACTACAAGATGGACCGGCCGATGGTGCCGTTCTTCGCCTACCTGTCGGCCCGCTGGGAGGTGCGCAAGGGCGAGTGGCACGGCCTGCCGATCGAGATCTACTACGACAGCAAGCACGCCTACAACGTCGACCGCATGATCACCTCGGCGCAGAAGTCGCTCGACTACTTCGAGGCCAACTTCACGCCCTACCAGCACAAGCAGGTGCGGGTGCTGGAGTTCCCGAACTACCAGAGCTTCGCGCAATCGTTCGCCAACACCATCCCGTATTCGGAATCGATAGGCTTCATCGCCGACCTGCGCAGCAAGGATGACATCGACTACGTCTACTACGTCACAGCGCACGAGATGGCGCATCAGTGGTGGGGCCACCAGGCGGTCAGCGCCAATATGCAGGGCTCGACCATGCTGATCGAATCGCTGGCGCAGTACTCGGCGATGATGGTGATGGAGAAGGCCTACGGCCGCGACAAGCTGCGCCGCTTCCTGCGCTTCGAGCTGGACCGCTACCTGAGCGACCGCGGCGGCGAGCTGGTCGAGGAGCAGCCGCTGCTGCGCGTGGAGAACCAGCAGTACATCCACTACCGCAAGGGCAGCCTGGTGTTCTACCGCCTGCGCGACGAGATCGGCGAGGAAGCGCTCAACCGCGCGCTGAAGCGCTTCCTGACCGACAAGGCCTACCAGCAGCCGCCGTACACCACCAGCCGCGAACTGCTGTCCTACATCCGCGCCGAGGCGCCGCAGGACAAGCAGGCGCTGATCACCGACCTGTTCGAGAAGATCGTCTTCTACGACAACCGCGTGACCGAGGCCAAGGCCCACAAGCGCGCCGACGGCCAGTGGGACGTGACCATGAAGCTGCACCTGGCCAAGATGGAGGCCGACGGCAAGGGCAAGGAGACGCCGCGCGTGTACGACGAGCCGGTGGAGATCGCCGTGTTCGCGCGTGCCAAGGGCGCCAAGGAGCGCGACGAGCGCGTGCTGTTCACCGACAAGCGCGTGCTGCAGGGCAGCGATCCGGTGGTGACGGTCACGGTCAAGGAGCAGCCGTTCGACGTCGGCGTCGATCCGTACAACAAGATGATCGACCGCGTTTCGCGCGACAACCGGATGGAGGTCACGGTCGAATAAGCGTGGCAAAAATTGTTACGCAAAAAGACAAATTAGTGAATTGACAAATCTATCATCGGCGGAGATACTTCCCCGATGATAGAACTCCGCGAGATCCGCAAGACCTACCGCCAGGGCGGCAACGACATCCGTGCCCTTGACGGCATCGACCTGCACATTGCGCCCGGCGAGTTCGTCGCCATCATGGGGCCGTCCGGCTCCGGCAAATCCACCTTGCTCAACGTGCTCGGCGCGCTGGACCGTCCCGACAGCGGCCGCTACCGCCTGGCCGACGACGAGATCAGCGCGCTTGACGACGACGCCGCCTCCGAGGTGCGCAACCGCCGCATCGGCTTCGTGTTCCAGTCCTTCCATTTGCTGCCGCGCCTGACTGTGCTGGAAAACGTGCTGCTGCCGCAGCGCTACGCCCGCGTGGCCGATCCTGAAGCGGCCGGCCGCGCGGTCGCGCTGCTGGAGCGCATCGGCCTGGGCGAGCGCACCGGCCACTTGCCGGGGCAGTTGTCCGGCGGCCAGCTGCAGCGCGCCGCGATCGCCCGCGCGCTGCTCAACCGCCCGGCGCTGCTGCTGGCCGACGAACCGACCGGCAACCTCGACTCCAAAAGCGCCGCCGACGTGCTGGCGCTGCTGAAGGAACTGCACGCGGGCGGGCAGACGCTGGTGCTGGTCACGCACGATCCGGCCATCGCCGCCGGCGCCCAGCGCACCATCCACCTGCGCGACGGCCGCATCGACGAGGTGGCCGCATGAAGCCGCGCATTGAGCCGGGCCTGAAGCGCGCCACCATCGCCATCGCCATCGCCATCGCCATCGCCATCGCCACCGTCGCCGCCAACGCCAACGCCAACGCCAACGCCAACGCCAACGCCAACGCCAACGCCAACGCCAACGCCAACGCCAAGCGCACCGCTTGCCTGCGCGTCGACGGCATCGACGAGGTGGCAGCATGAGGCTGCGCCTGAAGCGTTCGACCATCGCTGTGCTGTGCGCGGTGCCGTTGCTGGCCGCCGGCATCGCCGCCGCCGTGTCGTCCGGCGGCACCTCCGCCTCGTCCACCGGCGCCGCGCCTGGCCGCGCCACGCCGGGCAACACCGGTGCCATGCCGGCGCCGCCTCCCGCCACGCGCCCGGTGCTGCTGACCGGCGAAGTCGAAGCGCTGGACACGCAAACCATCGTCGTGCCGCCATCGAACTCATCGCCGCTGGTGCTGCGCAACTTCGTGGCCGAGGGCACGCAGGTCAAGGCCGGCGACCTGGTGCTGCGCATCGAAACCGGCGGCGCCGCCAACATCGACCGCCTGAAGACCGAACTGGACCGCGCCATCGCGCGCGTCGACAGCGAGACCGCGACCCTCGAAGCAGGCGCCATCGACACCGAGAAAGCACTGATCAGCGCCGAGGCCGCGCTGGCCAAGGCCAAGGTGGACGCGGCCCTGCCCAAGCTGCAGATCGCCGCGCTGAACTACGACCGCAACCAGGCCGAGCTGGACCGCGCCACCCGCGACCTGGCGGTCAAGCTTGAAGCGCGCGACAACTACCGGCAATCGGTGGTGCGCCGGCGCGAGGACGGCGAGCTGGAAGTGAAGAAAATGCAGATCAACCTGGCCTTCCAGACCGTCCAGCTCAAGCAGTCCGAAGTGCGCGCCGCGCGCGACGGCGTGGTGGTGCACGGCTACAGCCCGTGGAAGGGCGAACGCTTCGAGGAAGGCTCGTCGGCCTGGCCCGGCAACGCCGCCGGCGTGGTGCAGGGCGAGGGCCAGATGGCCGTCACGGCCTGGGTGCTGGAGGCCGACCGTCCCTACCTGTCCGAAGGCCAGGAGCTCGGCCTGCGCTTCGACGCGTTGCCCGGCGCCGCGCTGACCGGCAAGATCAAGTCCATCACCAGCGCGCCGGAAGCGCGCGCCAGCTGGGGCAACGGACGCTACTTCCGCGTCAAGATCGCCTTGCCGGAAGGGCACGGCCTGCCGCTGGTGGCGGGCATGAGCGTGTTCGCCGAACCGCACACCGCGACAGCCGCCGCCAACGCCGCGCCCAAGCCGGCCCGCGCCGCCGAGCCGCCCGCCATCGAAGGCGAGATCGCCTCGCGCCAGGCGCTGCCGGTATCGCCGCCCACCATCCCGTATGTGTGGCAATACAAGCTGGCCAGCATCGCCCCTGAAGGCGCGCTGGTCGCCGCCGGCCAGCCGATCGCGCAATTCGAGTCGGGCGAGGTGACTACCCAGCTGATGCAGCATCAGGGCCAGCTGCGGGAAAAGCAGCGCGCGCTGGAAAAGCTGCAGCTCGACCAGGCCGAGGCCGACCGCGCCGGCGAACTGGCCGTGGCCGAGGCGCAAAGCAACGCCGAAAAGGCCGAGCGCAAAGCCAGCCAGCCGAAGGAACTGATACGCCGCGTCGACTACGACAAGCTGGTCATCGAGCGCACGGAAAAGACCGCGCTGGCCAAGCTGACGGTCGAGCAGCGCGCCGTGCAGATCCGCGCACGCCGCGCCGAGCTCGCTGGCCTGCAGGCGGAAGTGGCGGACCTGCAGCAGCAACTGGCCGCGCTGACCAGGGGCCAGGCCGCGCTGACCGTGCTGGCGCCGCGCAAGGGACTGGTGATGTACCGCACCACCTTCTCCGGCGAGAAAGTCACCGTCGGCAGCCAGGTGTGGATGGGACTGTCGGTCGCCACGCTGGCCGACCCGGACCAGCTGTACGTCAACGCCACCATCCCGGAGGCGCAGGCGTCGAACGTGCGCATCGGCCAGCAGGCCCGCGTGACCGTGCCGGGCACCAACCAGTCGCTCAGCGCACATGTGGTGGCGCTGGGCCGTGCCTTCCACGGCAAATCCACCGCGCAATCGACCATCGTGCGCGATCTCGAACTGCAGTTTGACGGCGCGCCCGCCGGCCTCAAGCCGGGCGCCGCCGTGCAAGCGGTGCTGGTGGCCGACGCGCATGGCAAGGAACACAAGCAATGAACAAACCCTGCATGGCATTGCTGCTGCTGGCGCTGGCCGGCTGCGGTGGCGACGCGGTCATCGCACCCGGCGCCGTCGAAACCCTGGCAGCGCGGCCGTGGGCCGAAACGCTGACGGTGGACGGCGAAATCAAGGCCGCCGCCAGCACCGCGCTGACCGTGCCCGGCAGCGGCTGGAAAAGCCGCGTGCTGGTGGACATGGTGGCCGACGGCAGCACCGTCCGTAAGGGCGACGTGGTGGCGCGCTTCGACGCGCCGCAGGCGCGCATGGAGCTGTCGCAGGCCGAGCTGGAACTGCTGCGCAAGACCATCGCCGAAGCCGGCAACACCGGCAACGCCTCGGTCGAGCGCAGCACGCTGGCCGGCGAGCGCGCCAAGGTCGAGGACGACCTGAACCTGAGCCAACACTACGCCAAGGTCGACCTGACCATCTTCGCCCGCAACACCATCCTCGACGCGCTGGCCGACGTCGGCTTCCTCAGCACCAAGCGCGGCTACCTGGACTGGAAGGGCGGCCAGGCCAAGGCGCGCGCGGCCGCGCAGGACGCGGTGCTGCACTCGCAGCGCGACAGCGTGGAACAGACGGCCAAGCGCAACCGCGACAGCCTGGACGCGCTGGAACTGGTGGCGCCGCACGACGGCGTGTTCCTGCTGGTGCCGCGCTGGGACGGCGCCAAGCCGGAGATCGGCGCCAGCCAGTCGGCCGGGCAGGAGTTCGGCACGCTGCCGGACCTGCGCCAGCTGGTGGCGCACTTCACCGTGGCCGAGGGCCAGGCCTTCGGCTTGAAGGCCGGACTGCCGGTGCAGGCGCGGCTGGCCGGCACCGGCACCGCGCTGACGCTGACCGTGACCCGTGTCGGCAACAGCGCCAGCACCACCTCCACCGACTCGCCCGTCAAGTACAGCGACTTCGACGCCGCCATCCCCAACGACGCCGCGGTCAAGCTGGGCCTGAAGCCGGGCCAGGCGCTGCGCGGCACCGTGCAGCTGGTGACGCGGCCGGCCGCGCTGACCGTGCCCAACCTGGCGCTGGTGCAGGAAGGCGCGGGCTACGCCGTCTACACGGACGAGCAGGGCAAGCCGGTGCGGCACAAGATCGAGCTGGGCCAGCGCGGCCCCGTGCGTAGCGAACTCAAAAGCGGATTGACGGCCGGCGCGCGCATCGTGCTGCTGCCGCCGTCGACGGCGGTGAAATCATGAATATGTCCTTGATACGGGAGGCCGTGACCGAACTGCTGCGGCGCAAGCTGCGCACCGGGCTCACGCTGCTGGGCATGATCTTCGGCGTGGCCGCCATTGTCGCCATGCTGGCGGTGGGCGAGGGCAGCAAGCGCGAGGCGCTGCGCCTGGTGGCCGAGCTGGGCCTGGACAACGTGCTCATCGAAAGCAAGGCCATCGAGCCCGAGCAGCTGAAGGAAATCCGCACGCGCTCACTGGGCCTGTCCGCCGCCGACGCCGACGCGGCGCTGTCGGTGGTGCCGGGCGCGCAATCGGTGGCGCTGAAAAAGGAAATCAAGGTCGACCAGCTGGTGCTGGGAGATAAAGTGGTGGCCGGGCGTGCCTATGCCGTCTCGCCATCGTACGCGGCGCACGGCGGCCTGCAGGTGGCCAGCGGCCGCTGGCTGGCGGCGCAGGATGGCGCCACGCTGGCGCCGGTGTGCGTGGTCGGCGCGCGGCTGGCGCGCACCTTGTTTGGCGACGGCGCGGCGATCGGCCAGCGGGTCAAGCTCAACCACGTGTGGCTGGAAGTGGTCGGCGTGCTGGCCGACCGCGCGCAAAGCAAGTCCGACTTCGAGGGCGTCAAGCTGGGACTGGATGACGAGCGCCTGTTCGTGGCGTGGGAGACGGGGCGCGCGCGTTTCAGTTTCAAGCGCATCGAGGACGAGGTGGACGGCATCAGCGTGCGCCTGGGCGGCGGCGTCGCGCCCGACAGCGCAGCCCGCGTGCTGCAGGCATTGATCACACAGCGCCACGGCGGCGCCGACGACACCAATCTGATCGTACCGATGGGCTTGTATCGCCAGAACCAGCAGACGCAGCGGATCTTCACCATCGTCATGAGTTCGATCGCGGCGGTATCGTTGCTAGTGGGAGGCATCGGCATCATGAACATCATGCTGGCGAACGTGCTGGAGCGGCGGCGCGAAGTGGGCCTGAAGCGCGCACTGGGCGCGCGGCGGCGTGACGTGATCGAACAATTCCTGGCCGAGGCCTTGGTAATCGCCGTCAGCGGCGCCCTGCTGGGGGTAGCGCTGGGCGCAATCGCCGCCTACAGCATCGCCGCGTTGGCCGGCTGGTCGGTCGCCTGGTCACCGTTGAGTTTGATCGTAGCGGTCCTGCTATGTGTCGGCGTAGGTCTGGCCTTCGGCGTCTTCCCCGCCCGCCAAGCCGCCGCCTTAGATCCTATCGCCGCTCTCCGCAGCGACTAAATAAAATTGGGGTCAAGTCTGACATTCGTAAAATTGGGGTCAAGTCTGGCATTTGGACACGAGCTCTGCAGTAGGCGTGTGCCTAGTGCAGAGCTCGTGTCCGAATGCCAGACTTGACCCCAAATTGTTTAGTGCAGAGCTCGTGTCCGAATGTCAGACTTGACCCCAGTGCTTTTAAGCTTTTTTGAGCAGGCGGGCGACGTCCAGCGCGAAGTAGGTGAGCACGGCGTCGGCGCCGGCGCGCTTGAAGGCCAGCATCGATTCCATCATCACTTTGTCGTGGTCCAACCAGCCGTTTTGCGCGGCGGCCTTGATCATCGCGTATTCGCCACTGACTTGGTACGCAAAAGTCGGTACCTTGAACTCGTCCTTGACCCTGCGCACAATATCCAGGTAGGGCATGCCGGGCTTGACCATCACCATGTCCGCGCCTTCGGCCAGGTCCAGCCCGACTTCGCGCAGGGCTTCGTCGCTGTTGGCCGGGTCCATCTGGTAGGTGTTCTTGTCGCTCTTGCCCAGGTTTTTGGCCGAGCCGACCGCGTCACGGAACGGGCCATAAAACGCCGATGCGTACTTGGCCGAGTACGCCATGATGCGCGTGTGGATGTGACCCTTGGCCTCCAGCGCCGCCCGCACCGCGCCGATGCGGCCGTCCATCATGTCCGACGGCGCTACCACGTCCACGCCGGCGTCCGCCTGGCACAGGGCCTGGCGTACCAGCATGTCGGTGGTGAGGTCATTGATCACATAACCGTTTTCATCGATCAGGCCGTCCTGGCCGTGGCTGGTGTACGGGTCCAGCGCGACGTCGGTCAGGATGCCCAGCTCGGGGAAGGCTTGCTTCAGCGTGCGCACGGCGCGCGGCACCAGGCCGTCCGGATTGGTCGCCTCGATGCCGTCCGGCGTCTTCTTGGCGGCGTCGATCACCGGGAACAGCGCCAGCACCGGGATGCCCAACTCCACGCATTCCTGCGCCACCTTCAGCAGCACATCCACCGACACCCGCTCCACGCCCGGCATCGACAGCACCGGCTCGCGCTGCTGCGTGCCTTCCAGGATAAACACCGGGTAGATCAAGTCCGCGGCGGTGACGTTGTTTTCGCGCATCAGGGCGCGCGAGAACGGGTCGCGGCGCATGCGGCGCATGCGGATGGCGGGGAATTGGGCGGAAACCTGTAGATTGTGCATCGCTAAAACTTTCCTATGCTGTGAGGTTATTGCTCGTCTGGCTCGACGTCGTCTTCCATTTCGATCAGATCGACCTGGGCCGCGGCTTCGTCATCGCTGACGCCGGCCAGTTCCAGGATCTTGTCGTTGGCTTCTTCGATGCCGATGCGCTTGAGCGCGGAGAACAGTTGCACGGTGAAAGGGAAACCTTCGCCGTCTTCGTCGACGTAGCTGTCGAGCTTGGCCTTGGCCTGGCGCAGCACGTTGACGGATTCATTGCGGTTCAGTTTGTCAACCTTGGTCAGAATGCAATGGATCGGCTTGCCCGTCGGGGCGAACCATTCCAGCATCTGGATGTCCAGCTCGGTGAACGGGCGGCGCGAATCCATGATCAAGATCAAGGCCGCCAATTGCTCGCGGCGCTGGACGTAGTCGCCCAGCAGGCGCTGCCAGTGCAGCTTGGCCGAGCCGGACACCTCGGCGTAGCCGTAGCCAGGCAAGTCCACCAGCAGGCATTCGATCTCGTCGACGATGGTCGGATCCTTGCGGTGCTGCGCCACGTGCGCGCCGCCGATGGAGAAGTAGTTGATGTGCTGCGTGCGGCCAGGCGTCTTGGACGCGAACGCCAGGCCCTTCTGGTTGCACAGGATGTTGATGGCGGTCGATTTGCCGGCGTTGGAGCGACCTGCAAAGGCGATTTCCGGCACGGTGGTGTCGGGAAGATCGCGCAATTGGTTGACGGTCGTAAAGAAGCGGGCTTGCCAGAGTTTGGACATGAGATGGGGGAAATGCAACAAAAGGGAGCAAATATGCTGGAAAGCTATTGTACAATGAGTGGTTACGAAGTGTTGCCATAGCCACTGCTACTAGCCTGCGGCATACGTTCGACAAACTTTTTTGAGGGTGCTTGAATGAATCGTGCGTTTTCACCGTTTGTAAAATCCCTGTTGGTAGCCCTGCTGGCGGTTGCCGGCACCGCATCCGCCGCCGAAGAAAAAAAACCGGCCCACGCCGAGGCGGCAGCGCCCAAAGTCGATGCGGCCAAAGGCGGCACCCTGTTTGAAAACGGCGACACCGCGCGCGGCCTGCCGGCCTGCGTCTCCTGCCACGGCGCGGGCGGCAACTCCACCATCACCGTCAACCCGAAACTGGCTGGCCAGCACGAAGGCTATCTGTACAAGCAACTGGTGAACTTTACCGGCGATGAGCGGAATCAACCGGTCATGACCACCTTCGCCAAGATGCTGACCGACGAGGAAAAGCACAATATCTCGGCCTGGCTGGCCACCCAGACGCAAAAGCCTGGCGCGGCTAAGAACAAGGAAACGGTTGAGCTGGGCAAGAAGATTTATCGCGGCGGCATCGCCGAGAAAAACGTTCCAGCCTGCGCCAGCTGCCACGGCGCCACCGGCGCCGGCATCCCTGTGCAATATCCGCGCATCGCCGGCCAGCACCAGGATTACACGGTGGCCCAGCTGGGGCTGTTCAAGGCCGGCGGCCGCAAGAATAGCGCGCAGATGACCACCATCGCCAAGCGCATGTCGGAAGAAGAGATGAAAGCCGTGGCGGATTACGTCGCCGGCTTGAAATAAGAACAGCTGGCCGCGCCTTTGGGTTGCGGTGCAACTGATAGTGCATAGAGGGCGGCAGCGTAAGCGGGCTGCCCTTTTTGTTGTTATGCTGCCCCCAGCATATTTTTTTGAGATCGTTCCAGCATGAGCAGCAGCCCCAGCACCACCGGCATCGAACTGAAGACCCGCCGCCCCCTCGTCGGCGAACTGGTCGAATTGATTTCCTCCATGCGCTTTGCCATCGCGCTGCTGGCGATGATCGCCATCGCCGCCATCGTTGGCACCGTCATGAAGCAGGGCGAGGCCACCAACAACTACATCAACCAGTTCGGCCCGTTCTGGTTCGAGGTGTTCGGCAAGCTGGGCCTGTACACCGTGTACTCGGCCTGGTGGTTTTTGCTGCTGATGGCCACGCTGGTGACGTCGACCTCGCTGTGCATCATCCGCAACGCGCCCAAGATGCTCAAGGACATGCGCAGCTGGCGCGAGAATGTGCGCGAGAATTCGCTGCGCAATTTCCACCACAAGATGCAGTGGCGCGCACCCTTGGCGCGCGCCGCGCTGGCGCAGCAGACCGCCGCCCGCCTGGCGGATTCCGGCTACAAGGTCAAGCTGGTAGACAAGGACAACGGCACGCTGGTGGCGGCCAAACGCGGCGCGGCCAACAAGTTCGGCTACATCTTCGCGCACACCGCCATCGTGGTCATCTGCATCGGCGGCCTGCTGGATTCGGACGTGCCGATCCGCCTGCAGGAATGGTTCCTTGGCAAGGTGCCGTTCAACGGCAGCGGCTTGATCTCGGCGGTGCCGGCGCAGAGCCGCCTGGGCCTGGGCAATCCCACCTTCCGCGGCAACACCATGATTCCGGAAGGCTCGACCAGCGACAGCGCCATCATCACCCGTCCCGACGGCGTGCTGATCCAGGACCTGCCGTTCACCATCAAGCTGAAAAAATTCAACATTGATTTTTACTCCACCGGCATGCCCAAGCTGTTCGCCAGCGAGGTCGAAGTGCGCGACCACGCCAGCGGCGAGGTGGTCAAGGCCGTCATCGAAGTCAACAAGCCTTTGCTGTACAAGGGCCTGGCCATCTACCAGTCCAGCTTTGACGACGGCGGCAGCAAGCTCAAGCTGAGCGGCTACCCGATGGTCGGCAGCACCACCGCCAAGTTCGACATCGCCGGCGAAGTCGGCAGCAGCACCGCCATGGGCGATGCCTACACCGTCGAATGGTCGGGCTTCCGTCCGTTCAACGTCGAGAACCTGGCCGCTTCGCAGGACGCGCGCGCGGTCACCAAGGGCAAGAGCCTGGAAGAGCAGTTCGCCAACAGCCTCGACAAGCACACCGGCTCGGCCGGCCGCAACGCCAACAACAAGGACCTGAAGAACGTCGGCCCCAGCGTGACCTACAAGCTGCGCGACAAGACCGGCCAGGCGCGCGAATACCAGAACTACATGCAGCCGGTGACGGTGGACGGCGCCACGGTGTTCCTGGCCGGCATGCGCGTCAACCCGTCCGACCCGTTCAGCTTCCTGCGCATCCCGGCCGACGACGCCCACAGCGTGACCGAATGGATGCGCCTGCGCGCCGCCCTCAACGACCCGGCCCTGCGCGCCGCCGCCGCCAAGCGCTACGCCGAGCGCGCCACGCCGCAGTCGCCCAACGGCGACGCGCTGCGCGGACAATTGCAAGCCTCGGCCGAGAAGAGCCTGATCATCTTCGCCGGCAACGACAAGGCGGCCGGCTTCGTCGCCATCTCGCAGTTCCTGGAAAAAATCCCCGGCGCCGAGCAGGAAAAGGCCGCCGACGTGTTCATGAAGATCCTCAACGGCAGCCTGTGGGACCTGTGGCAGGCCGCGCGCGCCAAAGACGGCCTCGAGCCGGTCAGCGCCGACGAGGCCCACGCCCGCTTCCTGCAGCTGTCCACCAACGCCTTGTCGGACGCCTTCTTCTACGGCGCGCCCGTCTACCTGCAGCTGGACGACTTCACCCAAGTCCAGGCCTCGGTGTTCCAGGTCACGCGTTCGCCGGGCAAGAAGGTGGTTTACCTGGGCTGCGTATTCCTGGTGCTGGGTGTATTCTCGATGTTTTACATCCGCGAACGCCGCCTGTGGGTGTGGATCAAGGACGACGGCGCCGGCGCCGAGGCGCTGATGGCCATGAGCACCCAGCGCAAAACGCTGGACTTCGAACGCGAGTTTGAAACTTTGAAAGAAAAGCTGCCGCAATCGGCGTAAGCTGGAACGGCCACGGAGAGAAATGATGGAACTGACGCAATCGACCCAAACCTATACCCAGGCGCCCGGCTACTTCAAGCGCCTGACCGCGTTCGACTGGGTGTTCGCGCTGGCGCTGCTGGCGGGCTCGCTGTACGGCCTGAGCACCTACGGCCACTACATGGACATCTACGAGAAGGGCATCCTGCTGGCCGCCGCGCCGGCGTTTGCCGCGCTGGGCTGGCACTGGAAGCCGGCGCGCTGGCTGATGCCGCTGGTGGCCCTGCTGGCGCTGGGCGCGATCGCCATGTACGCCGGCGAGCTGGACAACGGCACCAAGAAATTCTGGCTGCGCATGATGCTGTCGAGCCAATCCGCGATCCTGTGGATGAGCGTGATGTTCTGCCTGTCGACGCTGTTCTACGTGATCGGCCTGGCCGCGCGTTCGGATTCGGCCTCCAGCATCGGCTCCAAGCTGTGCTGGGCCGCCGTGGTGCTGGGCCTGACCGGCATGATGGTGCGCTGGTACGAGTCCTACCTGATCGGCACCGACGTCGGCCACATTCCGGTGTCGAATCTGTATGAAGTGTTTATATTGTTTTCGCTGATCACCGCGATGTTCTACCTGTACTTCGAACAGCGCTACGCCACCCGCCAGCTGGGCGCCTTCGTCACGCTGGTGATCACCGCCGCGATCGGCTTCCTGTTCTGGTACACCACCTCGCGCGACGCCGCCGACATCCAGCCGCTGCTGCCGGCGCTGCAAAGCTGGTGGATGAAGATCCACGTGCCGGCCAACTTCATCGGCTACGGCAACTTCGCGCTGGCCGCGATGGTGGCGGCGGCCTACCTGCTGAAGACCTCGGGCCGCCTGGTGGACCGCCTGCCGTCGGAAGAGGTGCTGGACGATGTCATGTACAAGGCCATCTCGGCCGGTTTCGCCTTCTTCACCATCGCCACCATCCTGGGCGCGCTGTGGGCGGCCGAGGCGTGGGGCGGCTACTGGTCGTGGGATCCGAAGGAGACTTGGGCGCTGATCGTCTGGCTGAACTACGCGGCCTGGCTGCACATGCGCCTGATGACGGGCCTGCGCGGCCGTCCGGCGGCCTGGTGGGCGCTGGTGGGCCTGCTGGTGACCACCTTCGCCTTCCTGGGCGTCAACATGTTCCTGTCCGGTTTGCATTCCTACGGCAAGTTGTAAACGCAATGTGAACTTTTGCTGCCTCAGATTAGTGTAAGGTTCAGGCTATAGCCGCGACCAAGTCTCAACCTTGCACAAATCTTTGGAGTCAGCATGCTGATCAAGCGTAGCCCCAACGGCATCGAGTTGCCGTTTTCATCAGAAATCACGCCGCGCGAAGTGTATGAATCGCGCCGCAACTTCATGAAGCAGATCGCCACCGGCGCCCTCGGCGGTGCCGCGCTGCTGGAGATGGCCAACCGCGAAGCCTTCGCGCAAGGCGTCAATCCCAAGCTGGCCGCCAAGCTCAACCCATCCTATTCGGCGCTCGACAAGCACACGCCGTACAAGGACGCGACCAGCTACAACAATTTCTACGAATTCGGCACCGACAAGAGCGAACCGGCCATGTACGCCGGCACGCTGAAGACGCGGCCGTGGACGGTGTCCATCGAAGGCGAGGTCAACAAGCCGATGGTGCTGGACATCGACGCGCTGCTCAAGCTGGCGCCGCTGGAAGAGCGCGTCTACCGCCTGCGCTGCGTAGAGGGCTGGTCGATGGTCATTCCATGGATCGGTTATTCGTTCTCCGAGATCATCAAGAAAGTCGAACCGACCGGCAACGCCAAGTACGTGGAATTCGTCTCGCTGGCCGACAAGAAGCAGATGCCGGGCGTGGGCAGCCGCGTGCTGCAGTGGCCGTACACCGAAGGCCTGCGCATCGACGAGGCCAATCACCCGCTGGCCTTGCTCACGCTGGGCATGTACGGCGAGACGCTGGCCAACCAGAACGGCGCGCCGGTGCGCATGGTGCTGCCGTGGAAGTACGGCTTCAAGTCGGCCAAGTCCATCGTCAAGATCCGCTTCGTCAAAGAGCAGCCGCGCACGTCGTGGAATCTGTCGGCGCCTAGCGAGTACGGTTTCTATTCGAACGTCAATCCGGACGTGGACCACCCGCGCTGGTCGCAGGCATCCGAGCGCCGCATCGGCGAGGACGGCTTCCTGGCCCGCAAGCGCAAGACGCTGATGTTCAACGGCTATGCCGACGTCGCGCCGCTGTATGCCGGCATGGACCTGAAGAAGTTCTTCTAAGCGTATGGCGTTCAATCCCACCGCCCGGCAGACCGGGCTGATCAAGGCTGCGCTGTTCATGCTGGCGCTGGTGCCCTTGGCGCGCATGGTGTACCTGACCTTGACCGGGCAACTGGTCGAGCCGCTGGAATTCATCACGCGCGGCACCGGCGACTGGACCTTGTACTTCCTGTGCTTCACGCTGGCGGTGACGCCGCTGCGCAAGCTGAGCAAATGGAACTGGCTGATCAAGCTGCGCCGCATGCTGGGGCTGTACATGTTCTTCTACGGCTTGCTGCACTTCATGACCTTCTTGTGGTTCGATCATTTCTTCGACGTGCAGGAGATGTGGAAGGATGTGCTGAAGCGGCCGTTCATCACGGTGGGTTTTATCGCCTTCGTGCTGCTGATCCCGCTGGCGGTGACCAGCACCAATGCGATGGTCAAGCGGCTGGGCGGCAAGCGCTGGCAGTGGTTGCACCGGCTGATCTATGTGATCGCGCCGCTGGCCATCCTGCACTTCTGGTGGATGAAGGCGGGCAAGCACAACTTCACGCAGCCGATCATCTTCGGCCTGATCCTCGGCGCGCTGCTGCTGATGCGCGTGGTGTGGGCACGCAGCAAGACGCTGTCGGCCGCTGCGGCACGCTAGCGCCCCTTTGAGCGCGCCCAACAGCGGCGCGCTGCGCCTCGCTACACTGGGCCGATGGCCAGCGAGGACGACACCGCATACAAGCAACTGTTCGCGTATCCAGAAATGGTGCGCGACCTGTTGCTGGGCTTCGTCCCCGGCGACTGGGTGCATCAACTCGACCTGACCAGCCTTGAGCGCGTGAACGGCAGCTACGTCAGCGATGGCGGCCATCACCGCCACAGCGACATGGTCTGGCGCGTGCGCCTGGCCGGCGAATGGCTCTACATCTACCTGCTGCTTGAATTCCAATCCCGCTCCGATCACTGGATGGCACTGCGCATGCAGGTCTACGTCGGGTTGCTTTATCAAGACCTGATCAGGCGCCAGGAGGTGCCAGAGACTGGCCGTTTGCCACCGGTATTTCCGCTGGTTCTCTACAACGGCAAACGCCGATGGAAAGCCAGTCTAAACCTTGCCAGCCTTATCACAGCTGTGCCGCCGGAAATCCGGCATTTGCAGCCAGCACAGAGCTATTTGCTCATAGACCAGCAGCGCCTTCCGATTGCGGCGCTGGCAATGTTTGAGAATCTCGTCGCCACGGCATTTCGCATCGAGCGCTTGGCAACCGAGCAGGACATTGCTGGCGAACTTGAAACATGGCGCCAACAACCGGGAATGGCCCATCTCGTCAGTGCGCAGCAGGCGCTGACGAGATGGGCGGCGGTTCGTTTGCAGCGCTTGGCGCGTGAGCGTATGATCAAATTACGTATCGTTTCGGAGGCCAAAACGATGACCGTTCCATTTTTCGATAGTCTTGATGATGCGCTTCGTTACGAAGCTGAACTGTACGGTAACCGGCAACGCTTGAAGAAACTACTTATCAAGCGCTTTGGTTCGTTGCCCGACAAATTGAACCGGCGGGTTGAATCCGCGGAGATGGACCAGCTGGACATCTGGTTCGATCGGCTATTTGAGGTTCACAGCATCCAGGAGCTTTTCGCCGAAAGCGAACCCGTATGAAAAAAGCCGCCGGCGTTGACGCGGGCGGCTTTTGCTTGCAGGCTGACCGGCTTACTTGATCAGCGATTCCAGCGCGTACAAGTCGGCCGGGTTCTCGCGCTTGCGCACCACATGGCACACCTCGCCATCGACGATGATCTCCGCCGCGCGGCCGCGCGTGTTGTAGTTGGACGCCATCGTCATGCCGTAGGCGCCAGCGCTGTGCATCACCAGCAGATCGCCGGCTTCCACCGCCAGCTCGCGGTCGCGCGCCAGCCAGTCGCCCGATTCGCAGATCGGACCCACCACGTCATACGCCAGCGCGCCCGCCTTGCCCTGCACCACAGGCTGCATGTCCATCCACGCCTGGTACAGCGCCGGACGCGCCATGTCGTTCATCGCCGCATCGACCACGCAGAAATTCTTTTCCTCGCCGTGCTTGATGAACTCCACCTTGGTCAGCAGCACGCCGGTGTCGCCGACGATCGAGCGGCCCGGCTCGAAGATCACCTTGATCGGCTTGCCGCCGTGGCGCTCCGCGCGCCACGCGTCCACACGGGCGAACAGGCGGCCCAGGTAGTCGCCCACCGGCACCGGCGGCGCTTCGCCCGCTTCGCCGTAGTTGATGCCGACGCCGCCGCCGATGTCCAGGTGGTGCAGCACAATGCCCTCGTCGCCCAGCTTGTCGATCAGCTCGATCAGGCGGTCCAGCGCCTCCAGCAGCGGCGCGTCGTCCAGCAGCTGCGAGCCGATGTGGCAGTCGATGCCGGCCACTTCCAGGTGCGGCAGCTTGGCGGCCGCGCGGTAGGTGTCGAGCGCGTCGTCGAAGGCCACGCCGAACTTGCTGGCCTTCAAACCGGTGGCGATGTAGGGATGGGTCTTGGGATCGACGTTGGGGTTGACGCGCAGCGAAACGCGCGCGGTCTTGCCCATGGAGCCGGCCACGTCGTTGAGGCGGTGCAGCTCGGGGATCGATTCGACGTTGAAGCACAGGATGTCGTGCGACAGCGCCAGGCGCATTTCCTCGACGCTCTTGCCGACGCCGGAGAAGATCACCTTGCGCGGATCGCCGCCGGCCGCCAGCACGCGCAGCAGTTCGCCGCCGGAGACGATGTCGAAACCGGCGCCCTGGCGTGCCAGCAGGTCGAGGATGGCCAGGTTGGAGTTGGCCTTCATGGCGTAGCAGACCAGCGCGTCGCGGCCGGCGCAGGCGTCGGCGTAGGAGGCGAAGTTGGCCAGCAGTGCGGCCTTCGAGTACACATAGGTCGGGGTGCCATACTGCTCGGCGATGGCGGCCAGCGAGGCGCCTTCGGCGTGCAGCACGCCATTTACATAGGAGAATTGCGACATAAGGATTATTGTTGAGGTGCGGGAGTGGATGGAACCGGGGCAGCTTCAGTGCTCTTGGCAGGCTTGGCCGGTGGGGCCTTGGGCAGGTACAGCGGGCCGGGTTGGCCGCAGCCGCTCAACAAGACGGTCAGGCACAGGGCGGTTGTGCCGCAAACGGTGCCGATAAATAAACGGAAAGTGGACTTCACGATAAAATCACGGATTGACTATAGATACTGGAGTGTAGCATGGGCGAATCAGAATTCCTGGCACAGGCCGAGGCCACCCTTAACGCCATCGAGGCCGCGCTGGACCGTCTGAACGACGAGGACATGACCGACGTCGAGTGCAGCCGCAGCGGCAACGTGCTGGAAATCGAGTTTATCGACAATGGTTCCAAGATCATCGTCAACAGCCAGGCCGCGATGCAGGAGCTGTGGGTGGCGTCCCGTTCGGGCGGCTACCACTACAAGCAGAAGGACGGCAAGTGGCTCAACACCCGCGACGGTTCCGAGCTGTTCTACTCGCTGTCGGAGATGGTCAGCGCCCAGGGAGGCAGCCCGGTCGTACTAGCGCAGTAGTAATGGCCGTGTTGAAGCTTGTCTGACACAGGATGTGTGACGGATAAAAGATATGCCATTAATTGTAGAATTTCTTTTGCCACGCCGTCCCGTTTCCCACCAGGCGAAGGACGCGGATAACAAAAAAGCTTGGCGTGACTATGTATACGGTCGGGCAATGAAGGTCTGGCCAGCCAAGCCTTTGGTAAACTATCCGCTGAAATTTACGATGGTATATCTCTCGGATGATCCTAAGCCGGGCGACATTAATAATTTTGTCAAGCCGGTGCAAGACGCCCTGCGTGCACTGATTTATGCTGATGATTCCATGATCCTCGATGTGTCAGCTCATATGCGGCTGCTGAGCGAGCCCAATTCCATCCGGGGATTACCGGATATTCTCGCTCGGGCTATCATCGGTGGCGAGGCGTGCGTGTATGTAGCGATTTCTGATTCATCAGAACTCGCGGAGGAACTGAAATGAACATGATGAGCCGAAACCGCGGCGAGAAGTTGATTGCCAAGCGTTATGAGGAACAAGGATACGTCGTCGTGCTGGACCCACCGAGTTCCGCATTTCCTTTTTCGTTGGGGAGCTACCAGCCCGACATCTTGGCGACAAGGGGCGATGAGCATATTGTCATTGCGGTGAAGTCGGCTGGCGCCGCAGTCGATCCAGACGCATATCTCCGGCTGGATCAAGAGATCCAGCGCCATGCTGGTTGGCGGTTTCTGCTTGCTACGGTAAATGATGCGGAGTTGCAGGAACAGTATTCCGAAGACGTCGGCAACATAACCATCCAGCGGATTCAAGAATATCTCGAGAAAATCGACAGGATCGCGGAAACGGAAGAGTTGGCGGAATTCGTTTTGCCGCAATTATGGATCGTATATCTGTCTGCCTTGAAGTTGCTTGCCTTGCGTGATGGAGTGGGAGTTGAGGACTGCTCAGATCTTAGCTTTTTAAATCAGGCATATGCTAATGGGATATTGTCTTTTGATGACTATGAATCGGCCAGGCGTTTGTTGAATCTTCGTAATCACGCGGCGCACAGTCTTGACTCGCTAAAGACGACGATTTCTGACTGGAGGGAATTGCGAACAATGGTTGATGCACTGTTGACGCAACTCTCAACCGTGCCCGCTTCGGCCTCACAGGCCTGAACAGTTTTAAAAAATTAAGGGGCCTTTCGGTCCCTTAACTTTTGCGCTTTAGAACAACTCGTTCTTCACCGCGTCCTTGGCTTTTTCCTCGGCCGGCGTGCCGTGCGAGGCGCCGTCGATGTTGTGCACGCCGGTGCCCGGCGGATTTTCCGTGTAGTAGTACTCGTCGCCCACCAGCATCACGCCTTCCGGCACCGCCCGCTCCTCGATCGGGATATTCTTCAGCGCCTTCTGCATGTAGCCGATCCAGATCGGCAGCGCCAGGCCGCCGCCGGTCTCGCGGTTGCCCAGGTTCTTCGGCTGGTCGTAGCCGATCCACGCGATGCCCACCAGGTGCGGCTGGTAGCCGGCGAACCAGGCGTCGATCGAATCGTTGGTGGTGCCGGTCTTGCCCGACAGGTCGGGACGCTTGAGCACCAGCGCCTTGGTCGCCGTGCCGAAGCGCACCACGTCTTTCAACATGCTGTCCATCAGGAAGGCGTTGCGCTCGTCGATGACGCGGTTCTTCTCGTCGCCGGCCTTGTCGGGATTGGCCTGCGACAGGATCTTGCCGTCGGCGTCGGTCACCTTGGAGATCAGGTAGGGGCTGACCTTGTAGCCGCCGTTGGCGAACACCGCGTAGGCGCCGGCCATCTGCAACGGCGTGACGTTGCCCGCGCCCAGCGCCAGCGTCAGGTAGGGCGGGTTCTTGTCGGCGTCGAAGCCGAAGCGGGTGGTGTATTCTTGGCCGTACTTGGCACCGATCTTGTGCAGGATGCGGATCGAGATCATGTTCTTGGACTTGGTCAGGCCGCGCCGCATCGTCATCGGGCCTTCGTACTTGCCGTCGTAGTTCTTCGGCTCCCAGGCCTGGCCGCCGGTCTGGCCGGCGTCGAACGAGATCGGCGCGTCGTTGATGATGGTGGCCGGCGACAGCCCGCGCTCCAGCGAGGCCGAGTAGATGAACGGTTTGAACGAAGAGCCCGGCTGGCGCCAGGCCTGGGTCACGTGGTTGAACTTGCTGCGGTTGTAGTCGAAGCCGCCCACCATGGCCTTGATCGCGCCGTCGTGCGTGTCGGCCGCGACAAACGCCGATTCGATTTCCGGCAGTTGCGTCACTTGCCAATCCTTACCTTCTTGCATGACGCGGATCACCGCGCCGCGGCGGATGCGCTTGTTCGGCGCGGCCTTGTCGGACAGCCACGAGCGGCCCATCTCCAGCCCCGGCCCGCTGATCTTGATTTCCTCGCCGGTGGCGGTGACGGCGGTGATCAGCTGCGGCGTGGCGGCCAGCACCATGGCGGCCACGATGTCGTCGCTGTCCGGATGGTCGGCCAGCTCGGTCTCGATGGCGTCGTCCGCCTCTTCCTTGTTCTGCGGGATGTCGATGTAGGCTTCCGGGCCGCGATACGCGTGGCGCTTCTCGTAGTCCATCACGCCCTTGCGCAGCGCCAGGTAGGCGGCGTCCTGGTCGGCCTTGGTGATGGTGGTGAACACGTTCAGGCCGCGCGTGTAGGTGTCCTCCTTGAACTGTTCGTACACCAGCTGGCGCGCCATCTCGGCCACGTACTCGGCGTGCACGCCGAACTCGCTGCTGTCGGTCTTGACCTTCAGCTGCTCGGCCTTGGCTTCCTCGAACTGCTTGTCGGTGATGTAGCCGAGCTCGTGCATGCGCTGCAGGATGTACTGCTGGCGGGTGCGCGCGCGCTTGGGGTTGACCACCGGGTTGTAGGCCGACGGCGCCTTCGGCAGGCCGGCCAGCATGGCCGCCTCGGCCACGCTAATGTCTTTCAGGTTCTTGCCGAAATAGATTTGTGCGGCCGACGAGAAACCATAGGCGCGCTGGCCCAGGTAGATCTGGTTCATATAGACCTCGAGGATCTGGTCCTTGCTGAGGTTCTTCTCGATCTTCCAGGCCAGCAGCACCTCGTAGGCCTTGCGCTTGAGCGTCTGTTCGCTCGACAGGAAGAAGTTGCGCGCCACCTGCTGGGTGATGGTGGACGCGCCCTGCTTGGCGCCGCCGGTGGCGTTGTGGATGGTCGCGCGCAGGATGCCGGTGTAGTCGACGCCGCCGTGCTCGTAGAAGCGGTCGTCCTCGATGGCCAGCACGGCCTTCTTCATCACGTCGGGAATGTCCTTGATGCGCACCAGGTTGCGGCGCTCCTCGCCGAACTCGCCGATCAGCACGTTATCGGCCGAGAAGATGCGCAGCGGCATTTTCGGACGGTAGTCGGTCAGCGTGTCGAGCTCGGGCAGGTTGGGGTAGGCCATCGCCAGCCCGAACACCACCAGCAGCAGGCCCACCAGCCCGAGGCCGACCACGGACAGGCCGGCCAGCAGGAAGAAGCGGGTGGCGGGTTTGCCCGCCGGTTTGCCCGCCGTATTCGAAGGTGGCGGGGCCGAATTGGAAGAAGAAGCCATGCAGTGCGATCTCTCAGTTATGTTTGCGGGCCATTATAAGCGAGGCAAGGGTCGCGGCGCGCACTGCCCGTAGACAGGAATCTTTACCCGTAAGCAACAAAGCAACTGAGTTGTTTTTGCGGCCATTTCGTCGCCGCCAAGCGCCGGAAAAGTGTGGCGAAACCCTCACACCAGGCCAATTGTGCACAATAGAAATACCTTTACACTTATATAGGCAGGATTTAATGTGTGGTCATAGATAAGCAGTCTAAACGCTGGTTTTCAAACGAGTTCCTAAATGCACACTGTTCGAATGTTGATTCGGCGGCAAAGAAATCCGGGCGCCAGCCGTGGCGCCGGGAGGCTCGTATGATCGATATCAAGACGCTGCTGGGGCAGGGCAATCCGCCGCTGGTGGGCATCGACATCAGCACCTCCAGCGTGCGCCTGGTCGAGCTGGCGCAGGGCGGCAAGGGCGAGTACCGGCTGGAGCGCTACGCCGCCGAGCCGCTGCCGCGCGGCGCCGTGGTCGACGGCAATATCGAGAACCTGGACCAGGTGGTCGACGCGGTGCGCCGGGTCTGGAAGAAAAGCGGCACCCGCACCAAGCTGGTGGCGCTGGGCATGCCGCCCGCCTCCGTCATCACCAAGAAAATCATCCTGCCGGCCGGCATGTCGGAAGACCAGCTGGAAGTGCAGGTCGAATCCGAGGCCAGCCAGTACATCCCCTTCGCGCTGGACGAGGTCAGCCTGGACTTCGACGTCATCGGCCCGGCCGCCAATTCGGCCGAGGACATCGAGGTCATGCTGGCCGCCTCGCGCCGCGAGAAGGTCGAGGACCGCGTCGCCATCGCCGAGGCTTCGGGCCTGAAGGCCACCGTGATGGACATCGAATCCTACGCCGCCCGCGCCGCGCTGGACCGCGTGACCGCCCAGCTGCCCGAGGCCGGCGCCGGCCAGGTGGTGGCGCTGTTCCAGATCGGCGCCCAGGTCACGCACATTTCCGTGATGCTGGACGGCGTCACCGTCTACGAGCGCGAGCAGCCCTTCGGCGGCAACGCGCTGACCCAGGACATCGTGCGCACCTTCGGCCTCAGCTACGACGAGGCCGAGGCGCGCAAGAAATCCGGCGACCTGCCCGACACCTACCAGGCCGAGCTGCTGACGCCCTTCCTGGAAAGCGCCGCGCTGGAAGTCACGCGCGCCATCCAGTTCTTCTACACCTCGACGCCGTACACGCGGGTCGACCAGCTGTTCCTGGCCGGCGGCTGCGCGCTGCTGCCGGGCTTGCTGGAAATGGTGGCCAGCCGCACCCGGATTTCCAGCGCCGTGATCTCGCCGTTCAAGGGCATGCAGCTGGGCGGCTCGGTGCGCGAATCGCAGCTGCGCAGCGACGCCCCGGCCTACCTGGTCGCCTGCGGCCTGGCCCTGCGGAGGTTTGGCTGATGATCAAAATTAACCTGCTGCCGCACCGCGAGGAAAAGCGCAAGCAAAAGAAGGCCGCGTTCTTCGCGCTGCTGGCGCTGGGCGGCATCGTCGGCGTCGGCGTGGTGCTGCTGGTGGGCGGCTACAACGCCCGCGAAATCTCCATCCAGAACGAACGCAACCAGGTGATCAAGACCGCCATCTCCGGCCTCGACAAGAAGATCGCCGAGATCGCCACGCTGAAGCAGGAGATCGAGGCGCTCAAGGCGCGCCAGCAGGCGGTGGAGGACTTGCAGGGCGACCGCAACCAGCCGGTCTACCTGCTCGACGAGCTGGTCAAGCAGATTCCGGCCGGCGTGTATTTGAAAGGCTTCAAGCAGGAGGGCCAGAAGGTGGCCATCGGCGGCTACGCGCAATCGCAGGAGCGGGTGTCCGAGCTGCTGGGCAACCTGGCCGGCGTGTCGCCGTGGCTGGAGCGGCCTGAGCTGATCGAGGTGAAGTCCACCGGACTGGGCCAGGGCAAGACCGCCAAGAAGGTGGTGGAGTTCAACCTGTCGGTCAACATCAAGCGTCCGCGCGACAAGGATGCGGCCGCCACCGGCGCCAAGGGCAAGGGCGGCGCCCCGGCCGCCGGCCAGGCCCAGGCCAAGAACCAGGAGCGCGGATAACATGGCCAAGCTCGATCTGAACGCGCTCGGCGCGCAATTCGCCGACCAGTTCCGCAATCTCGGCGGCCGCCATCCGGGCCAGTGGCCGCTGGCGCCGCGCGTGCTGTGCAGCGTGGGCGTGATGGCGGCGGTGGTGGCGGCCGGCTACTTCGGCTACTGGAGCTCGCAGTTCGAGGAGCAGGACGCCGGCGCCCAGACCGAACTCAAGCTGCGCGACGAGTACAAGTTCAAGACTTCGCAGGCGGTCAACCTGGAGGCGCTGCGGGCGCAGAAGGCGCAAGTGGACCAGTACGTGGACCGCCTGCAGAAGCAGCTGCCGAGCAAGGCCGAGATGGACGCGCTGCTCAAGGACATCGGCCGCGCCGGCACCGGCAGCGGCCTGCAGTTCGAATCGTTCAAGCCGGCGCAGGTGGTGGTCAAGGATTACTACGCCGAGCTGCCGATCGACATCAAGGTTACCGGCAGCTACCACGACATCGGCGCCTTCGCCGGCAACATGGCCAACCTGTCGCGCATCGTCACGCTCAACAACATGAGCCTGAACGCCGGCAAGGACGGCGTGCTGACCCTGGAGGCGGTGGTCAAGACCTTCCGCTACCTGGATCCGGAGGAGGTTAGCGCCCAGCGCAAGGCCGCCGCCGACAAGAAAAAGGCGGCGAAAAAATCATGAGGACCCTGATCCCGTTCATGCTGCTGGCGCCCTTGCTGGCGCTGCTGTCCGGCTGCGGCGACAGCGATGTGCAGGAAGTGCGCGCGTGGATGAAGCAGGTCGACGCCCAGGCCAAGGTGGCGGTGCCGCCGCTGGCCGAACCCAAGACCTTCATCCCCTTCGCCTACGCCCAGGCCGACGCCATCGATCCCTTCAATCCCAACAAGCTGCTCGCCGAGCTGGCCAAGGCCTCGGCCAAGGGCACCAACGGCGTCCGGCCGGACCTGGACCGGCGCAAGGAATTGCTGGAGAGCTTCCCGCTCGACACCGTCAAGATGGTCGGCACCGTGCAGCAGAAGGGCGTGCTGTACGCGCTGCTGCAGGTGGACCGCGGCCTGTACCACGTGGTGGCGGGCCAGCACGTGGGCCAGAACTTCGGCCTGATCACCGCCATCAGCGACGACAGCGTCAGCATCAAGGAAATCGTACAGGATGCGGGCGGCGACTGGGTCGAACGCATGTCCAAGTTGGAACTGCAGGAAAGCAAGGAGAACACCAAATGACCGCTCACATCACGCCCCGGCGCGCCCTGGCCGTCGCCAGCTGGATGCCGGTGCTCGCTTTTGCCTTCGCCATGCAGCTGCCCGCCGCCGTGCGCGCCCAGAACGCGCCGGAAGCGGCCGCGCCCGCGCCTGCCGCCAATGCCATCGAGGCCATCACCGCCAACCAGCAGGGCTCGAACGTGATCGTCAAGATCGCGCTGAGGACCCCGCCGGCCAAGCTGCCGATCGGCTTCGCCATCACCAATCCGCCGCGCATCGCGCTGGACTTCGGCGCCACCGCCAACGCCACCGGCAAGACCGTGCAGGACCTGAACCTGGGCGATCTGCGCGGCGTGAACGTGGTGCAGGCCGGCGAGCGCTCGCGCCTGGTGTTCAACCTCAAGCGCAGCCTGAACTACGCCACCGCCATCGACGGCAACGCCGTCATCCTGACCATCGACGGCTCCGGCGGCCTGGCCCAGGCGGTCGACGCCAAGGGCTTGCCGGTCGCCGTTGCCGCGCCGCCGGCGCCGGCCGCCCGTCAACTGCTGCGCGACATGGACTTCCGCCGCGGCGCCAACGGCGAGGGCCGGGTGGTGGTCGACCTGCCCAACAGCCAGGTGGCGGTGGACGTGCGCCAGACCCCGACCGGCGTGGTGGTGGACTTCCTCAAGACCGGCGTGCCGGAAAGCCTGCGCCGCCGGCTCGACGTGAGCGACTTCGGCACGCCGGTGGGGCTGGTCACCACCGTGCCGCAGGGCGACAACACGCGCATGACGATCGAGGCGCGCGGCCTGTGGGAACAGACCGTCTACCAGAGCGACACCCAGCTGGTGATCGACGTCAAGCCGATCAAGGAAGACCCGAACAAGCTGACCCAGGGCACCCAGGGCTACCGCGGCGAGAAGCTGTCGTTCAACTTCCAGAACGTCGAGGTGCGCGCGGCGCTGCAGGCGATCGCCGACATCTCGGGCCTGAACATCATCACCAGCGACAGCGTCGCCGGCAACCTGACCCTGCGCCTGAAGGAAGTGCCGTGGGACCAGGCGCTGGACGTGGTGCTGCAGGCCAAGGGCCTGGACATGCGCAAGAACGGCTCGGTGCTGTGGATCGCGCCCAAGGAGGAACTGCTGACCAAGGAAAAGCTAGAGCTGGAGCAGCGCGCCCAGATCGCCGATCTTGAACCATTGAAATCCGAGATCTTCCAGCTGAACTACCAGAAGGCCGACGCCTTCAAGACCGTGTTCGGGCTGGAGGGCGGCGGCGACAGCAAGAACCGCATCCTGTCCAAGCGCGGCAGCGCCATCATCGAGCCGCGCACCAACCAGCTGTTCATCACCGACATCGCCTCCAAGCTGGAGGACGTGCGCAAGCTGATCGCCAAGACCGACATCGCCTCCAAGCAGGTGCTGATCGAGGCCCGCATCGTCGAGGCCAGCGACACCTTCACCCGCAACCTCGGCGCCAAGCTGGGCTTCGCCGACCTGCGCACCCAGCGCGGCGGCGACTCCGGCTACCAGCTCGGCACCAGCAACACCCGCGTGGCGATCGGCGGCAACATGACCGGCGTGGGCGAGGTGACCGGCCAGATCAAGGCCACCGACACCAGCTACAGCAACAGCCAGTTCATCAACCTGCCGGCCGGTGCCATCAACGGCGCCCAGGCCGGCAACCTGGCGGTCAGCCTGTTCTCGTCGGCCGCCAACCGCTTCCTCAACCTGGAGCTGTCCGCGCTGGAGGCCGACGGCACCGGCAAGATCATCTCCAGCCCGCGCGTGATCACCGCCGACAAGGCCATCGCGCTGATCGAGCAGGGCATCGAGCTGCCCTACCAGGTGGCCACCAGCAGCGGCGCCACCTCGATCATGTTCCGCAAGGCCAACCTGCGGCTGGAGGTGACGCCGCAGATCACCCCGGACGGCAACGTCGTCATCGACGTCGACGTCAACAAGGACAGCGTCGGCCAGGAAACCCGCGCCGGCTTCGCCATCGACACCAAGCACGTCAAGACCCAGGTCATGGTCGAGAACGGCGGCACCGTGGTGCTGGGCGGGATCTACCAGCAGACCGAGCGCAACACCACCGACAAGGTGCCGCTGCTGGGCGACGTGCCGGTGCTCGGCTATCTGTTCCGCAGCAACAGCCGCACCAACGACAAGACCGAATTGCTGGTCTTTATCACGCCGAAGATCGTCGCCGACCGGCTGTCGACGCGCTAGGCCTTATCACCGCAGCACCGCATTGCAGGCTCACTTCACGAACACTATGGGAACTCGCATCATGAAAAAAATCACCGGATGGCTGGCCATGCTGGCGTGCGCCAGTGTCTTGTCCGCTTGCGGCGGCGGTGGCGGCTCGGCCGGCGCCAACAGCAATGGCGTGGCGCCGTCCAAGGCGGCCAGCGTGGTGCTGACGGCCAGCGCGACCACCATCGCCTCGTCCGGCCTGGACGGCACCGAAGTGACCTTGACGGCCATCGTGCGCGACGCCGGCGGCAACGCGCTGCCCAATGAGACGGTCAACTTCACGGCCAGCTCCGGCACCATCAGCAGCACCAACCGCGTGACCAACGCTTCCGGCCAGGTGGTCGAGAAGCTCAGCGTGAAGGGCGACTCCACGCCGCGCACCATCACCATCAGCGCCAGCGCCGCCAACGGCGCGGTCAAGTCGAGCGAATTGTCGGTGGCGGTGATCACCGCCGTGCCGAGCCTGACGCTGACCACCGATTCCGGCACGCTGGCCTCGGTCGGCACGGCCGGCAACGAGGTCAACGTCGTGGCCCTGGTGCGCGACTCCAACAACACCGTGATGTCCGGCGTGACGGTCGACCTCAAGGCCGACTCGGGCAGCCTGTCGCTGACCAACCGCGTCTCCAACGCCCAGGGCATCGTGACCGAGAAGCTCGGCACAGGCGGCGACCCGACCTCGCGCGCGATCAAGATCACGGCCTCGGCGCCGGGCGCGGCGCCGGTGACGGCGATCGTCAACGTGGCCGGCAACAAGCTGACCATCAACGCCCAGCCGACCATCAATGTCGGCGCCAGCGCCGACGTCACGGTCAAGCTGGTCGACTCGGCCGGCAACGGCCTGAGCGGCAAGGCGGTGACCTTCAGTTCCAATTCCAACGGGCTGACCGTCAAGGGCGGCGGCGCGGCGGTGACCAACTCGGCCGGCCAGCTGGTGCTGAGCTACACCGCCAGCAGCGGCAGCAGCGACCTGATCACCGTCAAGGCGGCGGGCGAGACGAACTCGGTTTCCATCGCGATCAATTCGTCGAGCTTCGCGGTCAAGGTGCTGGATGCCGGCGGCAATCCCGAAACCACGGCCTTCATCGGCGGCTGCCAGCAAGTGGCGGTCACCGGCGGCCCGGCCGGCAGCGTCACCATCAGCAGCTCGCGCGGCGTGGTGTACAGCGATCCGGGCTGCACCTCGCCGCTCAGCACGACGCTGCCGCTGGCCGGCGGCAACGCCACCGCCTACGTCAACGCGACCGGTCCCGGCGTGGCCACCATCACCGCCGCCGCCACCGGCGGCCTGACCACCCAGACCGACCTGGAGTTCGTGGCGCCGCTGACCAACACCGCCACCGTCACAATACAGGCCGATCCGGCCGTTATCGGCGTCAACAGCCCCGGCAGCACCAGCCAGCAATCGACGCTGCGCGCCGTGGTGCGCGACGGCACGGCGCAGAACAACGTGGTCAAGAACGCCACCGTGGCCTTCTCCATCCAGTCCGATGCGACCGCCGGCACGCTGACCCAGCCTTCCGTGGTCGTCACCGGCGCCGACGGCGCCGCCACGGTCAGCTTCATCGCCGGCGCCAATCCGTCGCCGCTGAACGGCGTGAAGGTCCAGGCCAAGATCATCGGCGGTTCCGGCGCCAGCGCCACCGCCAGCCTGACGGTGGCGCAGAAGTCGCTGTTCATCAGCGCCGGCACCGGCAGCACGGTGGGGCAGAGCGGCACCGCGGCCTACCAGCTCGATTACGTGGTGCTGGTGACCGATGCGGCCGGTAACGCGGTCTCCGGCGTCAAGCTGACCGCCTCGGTACTGCCGGTCACCTACTTCAAGGGCTTCATGAAGTACACGCTGCCGCTGGGACCGTGGGAGCCGGTGCAGCACGTCGGCTGCGCCAACGAGGACATCAACCGCGACGGTATCCTCGACGCGGGCGAGGACTTGAACGGCAACGGCGTGCTCGATCCGGGCATCCCGGTGACGGTCACCACCAACATCACCACCGACGCCAAGGGCCAGGCCATCGTCTCGCTGGTGTACCCGCGCGACCGCGCCAACTGGCTCGATGTGAACCTGACCGTGCGTGGGCAGGCAAATGGTAGTGAGTCGAGCTACACAGGTCTGGTACACTTGCCGGGTTTGGGCATCGATTATGCGACCCAGGCGATCCAGCCTCCGGGCGTATCCAGCCCTTACGGGATATCAACCTTATGTAGTAACCCGAATTAACTCGGACTGTTCATGCCTAATGTGTTTCTAGTCGGCCTGATGGGGGCAGGAAAAACCACCATCGGCCGCATCCTGGCCCGCAAGCTGGGTTTGCGTTTCATAGACTCCGACCACGAGATCGAGGCCCGCACCGGCGCCTCGATCCCATGGATCTTCGAAATCGAAGGCGAGCAGAGCTTCCGCCGGCGGGAGGCGGACGTCATCCGCGAGCTGACCGCCCAGCAAGACCTGGTGCTGGCCACCGGCGGCGGCGCCATCCTGAACGCGGACAGCCGCGCCTACCTGAAGGCGCGCGGCACCGTGATCTACCTGCGCGCCACCGTCAACAGCATCCTGCAGCGCACCGCGCACGACAAGAACCGGCCGCTGCTGCAGACCGCCGATCCGCGCAAGAAACTCGAGGAATTGATGGCGGTGCGCGACCCCCTGTACATGGAAATTGCCGATATCGTCATCGATACCGGGCGACCTAACGTACAATCGATGGTTCAATCCATCCTGACCCAGCTGGAGACGCGGGCCTGCGAGGCCTCGCCCAACTGCGTCACACAAGCCGAACCAACGATGAACGAACAATCCACCATCCTGTTAAACGTCGAGCTGGGCGAGCGCAGCTATCCCATCTCGATCGGCCCGGCGCTGCTGCAAGACAGCGCGCTGCTGGCGCGTCACGTCCACGGCGACAAGGTCGCCATCGTCACCAACACCACCATCGCGCCGCTGTACCTGGAGCGCGTCGAGGCCGGCCTGCGCCAGGCCGGCAAGCAGATCACGTCGATCGTGTTGCCGGACGGCGAGGAATATAAAAACTGGTCCAGCCTGATGCAGATCTTCGACGCGCTGCTGGCCGCCAAGGCCGACCGCAAGACCACGCTGATCGCGCTGGGCGGCGGCGTCATCGGCGACCTGACCGGCTACGCGGCCGCCAGCTATATGCGCGGCGTCGACTTCATCCAGGTGCCGACCACCTTGCTGTCGCAGGTCGATTCCTCGGTGGGCGGCAAGACCGGCATCAACCACCCGCTGGGCAAGAACATGATCGGTGCCTTCCACCAGCCGCGCGCGGTGATCGCCGATACGGCCACGCTGGAAACCCTGCCGGCGCGCGAGCTGTCGGCCGGCCTGGCCGAGGTGATCAAGCACGGCGCCATCATCGACGCCGCCTTCTTCGACTGGATCGAGGCCAACATCGGCAAGCTGATGGCGCGCGACAAGGGCGCGCTGGCCTACGCCATCGCCCGCTCGTGCGAGATCAAGGCCGACGTGGTGCGCCAGGACGAACGCGAAGGCGGCCTGCGCGCCATCCTGAATTTCGGCCACACCTTCGGCCACGCCATCGAGAACGGCCTGGGCTACGGCGAATGGCTGCATGGCGAGGCAGTCGGCTGCGGCATGGTGATGGCGGCAGACCTGTCGCACCGCATGGGCCTGGTCGACGAAGCCACCGTGGCGCGCATGCGCGCGCTGGTGGCGGCCGCCGGCCTGCCGGTCAAGGCGCCCGACCTGGGCGTGGCGCGCTGGCTGGAACTGATGGAGGTCGACAAGAAGAACGAGGGCGGCGCCATCAAGTTCATCCTGATCAAGCCGCTGGGCGCGCCGAGCATCACCAACGCGCCGCAGGAGCTGCTGCTGGCCACGCTGGCCGCCTGCGTTTAAGCGGAGGCCGCCATGCTGCCCGACGAATTCCTCGCCCCGTACGCGGCCCATTCGGCGGGCGGCGTGGGGCGCCGCTTTGAAGAAACGGCGCACGCCTCGCGCAGCCAGTTCCAGCGCGACCGCGACCGCATCATCCATTCCTCGGCCTTCCGCCGGCTGGAATACAAGACCCAGGTGTTCCTCAACCACGAGGGCGACCTGTTCCGCACCCGGCTGACGCACAGCCTGGAGGTGGCGCAGATCGGCCGCTCGCTGGCGCGCAACCTGCGCCTGAATGAGGACCTGGTGGAGGCCATCTCGCTGGCCCACGACCTGGGGCACACGCCGTTCGGCCACGTCGGCCAGGACGTACTCAACGAATGCATGCAGGACCACGGCGGCTTCGAGCACAACCTGCAGAGCCTGCGCGTGGTGGACGAGCTGGAGGAGCACTACGGCGCCTACAACGGCCTGAACCTGATGTTCGAGACCCGCGAAGGCATCCTCAAGCACTGCTCGCTGAACAATGCGCGCTTGCTGGGGCCGGTGGCGCAGCGCTTCATCGACCGCACGCAGCCGTCGCTGGAGGCGCAGCTGACCAACCTCGCCGACGAGATCGCCTATAACAGCCACGATATCGATGACGGCTTGCGTTCGGGGTTGATCAGCATCGAGCAGCTGGAGCAGGTGGACTTCTTTGCTCGGCTGTGGCGAGATGTGCAGCAGACGTTCCCCGGTTTGTCGGGACGGCGCGCGATCTACGAGACCTTGCGCCGGCTGATCACGGCGTTGGCCGACGATCTGATCGTCACCTCCAGCGGACTGTTGGCCGATGCCGCGCCGAAGAGCCTGGACGATGTGCGGGCGGCGCCGCCGCTGATTCGTTTTTCCGACCCGATGCGCAAGGACGCGACCGAGCTCAAGCGCTTCCTGCGCGAGAATCTGTACCGTCACTACAAGGTCAACCGGATGCGGGTGAAGGCCAGCCGCATCGTGCGCGAGCTGTACCACGCCTTCATGGCCGAGCCGGTGTTGCTGCCGCCGGATTATCAGGAGAAATCGGGCGACGTCGGCAAGCAGGCGCGCAAGATCGCCGACTACATCGCCGGCATGACCGACCGCTACGCCATCCGCGAACACCGCCGGCTGTTCTCGCTCGAGGAGCTTTGAGGCCACTCAATCGTGCGCTCTTGAGCATCAACGGTGTCCGGCGCATGATGGTTGGATGGACGAGCAAATCACACAACTGGACCGGCGGCTGACCTCGGTGGAAAAGGAGGTCGTCGTCCTTGCTGCGGACACGGCGTCCATGCTGCCACGCTACGCCACCAAGGAAGACCTTGCCAGGCTGGATGCGCGAGTTGCCATCATTCAGGCCAATTACGTGACCAAAGAAGACCTTGCCGCGCTCGACTACAAGCTCAGCGCGCGGATTGGCATGGCGGAAACCAAGCTCAGCGGCGACATCGCCGCCCTGGGCTGTAAACAAAGCGCGGACATAGCCTCCCTGAGGTTGCAGCTGGCCGAACTGGAACTGCGCCTGGTGCGGTGGCTGATCGCCACCGTCATTACGACTTCCGGCGTGGTGATTGCGGCCGTCAAACTCTGGCCTTAGAACATCCTTTGCTGCACGGCCTTGCTGTCGCCTACCAATTCCAACAGTAGCTTTTTGATCGGCGCCGGCAGCGGGGCGTCGGGGATTTTTGCGGCGTCGTACCAGACGTGGCCGGACTCGGCGGCCATAGCCTGCCGCCGCGCCAAGGTCACACGGTAGGGTGCGATGTGCAGCTTGTAGTGCGTGAACACATGCGTCACCGTCGACAGCCGCTCATGCGATTCCATCTCGCCGAACTTGCCCACGGCGAGCATCAGCGCATCGTCATCGACCGCCTCCACCTCGTCATCCTCCGCCAGCAGATGGCCGTCCAACTCCGGCAGCGACAACAAACCGCCCCATATCCCGCTTGGCGGACGCTGTTCCAGCAGCACCTGGCCACCGTCGATAATCGCCAGCATCACCGCATGCTTTTCCGGGCTGGCCTTCTTCGGCTTGCGTACCGGCAGGTCCCTGGTGCGGTTAGTCGCGTAGGCCACGCAGCGCGCCTGCATCGGACAACGCTCGCACGACGGACTGCTGCGCGTGCACAGCGTCGCCCCCATGTCCATCAAGCCCTGCGTGTACGATTCGATACCTTGCTCCGGCAACAGCGCCTCGGCGCGGCGCCACATCGCCTCCTCGGTCTTGCGCTCGCCGGGATACGTGTCGATGCCGAACACGCGCGCGAACACCCGCTTGACGTTGCCGTCCATGATGGCCGCCCGCGTGCCGCTCGAAAACGCCGAGATCGCCGCCGCCGTCGAACGGCCTATGCCCGGCAACTCCGCCAGTAGCTGCGGATCGGACGGAAACACGCCGTCATACTCGGCCACCACGCGCTGCGCACACTTGTGCAGGTTGCGCGCCCGCGTGTAGTAGCCCAGGCCGCTCCACTGCGCCATCACATCCTCGACCGGCGCCGCCGCCAAATCGCGCAGGGTAGGGAAGCGCTCCAGGAAGCGCGCGTAATAGCCCAGCACCGCCGACACCTGCGTCTGCTGCAACATGATTTCCGACAGCCAGATCAGATACGCGTCGCGCGTGTTCTGCCACGGCAGCACATGGCGTCCATGCACTTTCTGCCAGCCGATCAGATCGGCCGAAAAACTGGGATCCGCAAAATTCTCTACTTCGACAACCTTCATTCTGTTCCTGTACCTTAAGCGGCGGCGTCCAGCGCCACGAATTCCGCGTTGATGGTGATGCTGATCTGCCCCGCCAATTCATTGAGCCGCGCCTTCTGCTCCTCCAGCTCCTGCTGGCTGCCTTCAAACGCGTCGATTTTCTGTTCCAGGCTGTCGGTCGCATCGTGGATGCGCTGGATCGACGCCAGCCGGTGTTTCAACTGATCCTTGTGCTGGCGGATCTGCGCCTCCAGCGGCGTCATGATCACCTTCAGCCATGCCTCCGCATCGTTGTTGGCGGCGCGGAAGCAGCCGCGCACGCGCGAGGCGATGGTGTCGAAGAACTTCTCCATCAGCACCACGCGGCTGGTGGTCAGCAAGGTCGCGGTGCCGAACTGCTTGTAGTAGATCGCCTCGATGGACGCGATCTCGTCGCGGTAGTGGTCCAGCGAAAACGGCATCGGCAAGGCCAGCGTCAGCCCGTGCTCGTTGGAGAAGCGGCGGTACATCACGCCCATCATCTCGCTGATCTCCAGCGTCTTGTGCCCAGCCGCGTCGAGGCTGGCGCGGATGCGCTCGAAGTAGTTGCGCACCGCCTCGCGCACGCCGGTGAAGAAGCGGCTGCGCTGCATCTCCTCGCGCACCTGCTCGATGTCGTCGCGCACGATGTCCATGCCCATGCAGGTGTACAGCTCGGTCGACAGCCGCGTGAACACGGCGCGCGTGGCCTGCAGCTTGAACAGGCTGGCGTCGAACTCTTTTTTCTCGACGTCGATGCGGCGCATCATGTGGGCGATCACGCTCTGGTTCTTGCCGCGCAGGCTCTTGAGCTCGTGCAGCTGCTCGACGATGCCGCGGCTGCGCGCGTTGACCATCGCCAGCTGCGCCGTGCTCAGCGCCTGCAGGTCCTCGCCCAGCTGCTTGCGCACGATGTCCTTCTTGGCCGGGATCAGCTCGTTGAACAGCGCGTCCTCCAGCGTTTGCAGGCGGCTGCGGTCCAGCAGCGCCGCGTCCTGCGTGATCTTGCCCACCAGCGCCTTCTGCGCCGACACCGGAAACACCTGGCGCGGCTCCAGCGCCAGCACGTGTGCCACGTTGGCCTGCTGGCGTTCGATCTCGAGGTTGACCTCGGCCTCGCTGCGCAGCTCGTCCCACATGCTGTCGATCTTGTTGAGCACCACCAGCCGACCGGCGCCGGCGCCGATGTGGTTGCGCCAGACCTCGATGTCGCTCTTGGTCACGCCGGTGTCGGCGGCCAGGATGAACAGCACCGCGTGCGCGTTCGGGATCAGGTTCAGCGTCAGCTCGGGCTCGGTGCCGATGGCGTTCAGGCCGGGCGTATCGAGGATCACCAGGCCCTGCTTCAACAGCGGATGCGGGAAGTTGATGATCGCATGGCGCCACAGCGAAATCTCGACCATGCCGGCCTCGTCCAGCGTGACCGGCATGTCCGGATCGTCCTCGTCGTACAGGCCGTAGCGCTTGGCTTCCTCCACCGGCACGTGGCGCGTCATGCTGACCTGCTTGAACACCTCGTGCATGTCGGCACCCGCGTCCAGGTTCAATGGCAGCACGGTCCAGGCGGCCGGCTGGTCGCGGTAGTCGCTGGTGGACAGGTTCTCGGCCCGGGTCTCGATCGGCAGCAGGCGGATCGACGGCGCGAAGCTGGCGTCGTACATCAGCTCGGTCGGGCACATGGTGGTGCGGCCGGCGGCGGACGGCAGGATGCGCTGGCCGTAGTCGGCGAAGAAAATCGCGTTGATTAGTTCCGATTTGCCGCGCGAGAATTCGGCGACGAAGGCCACCGACAGTTTATCGTCGGCCAGCCGCGCCAGCGCGCGCACGATGCGCTGGTCGGTGGCGGCGTCGGTCAGGGACGCGCCGGCCACCCACGCTTGATAATTTTTCAACGCGGTGACGACGCCCTGCCTCCAGGCGCTGTACTGTTCGAAATCCCTGACCATCTTGTTCCACCCTTATTTTTGGCAATTCACACAGTAGAACGTGGACCGTTGGCCTTGCTTGATCTGCCGTATCGGCGCCGCGCACACCTTGCAGGGGACACCCGCACGATCATAGACGAAATAAGTCTGCTGAAAATACCCGGACTGCCCGTTGACGCTAATAAAATCGCGCAGCGTGCTGCCGCCCTGGACGATGGCTTCGGCCAGGATCTCGCGCACGGCCTGGGCCAGCTTCTCGTAGCGGGCCAGGCTGATGCGCTTGGCCGGCGTCTTCGGGTTGATGCCGGCGCGGAACAAGCTTTCCGATGCATAAATATTGCCGACGCCGACCACGATGTCTCCGGCCAGCAGCACCTGCTTGACGGGCGCGCTGCGCTGCCGGGTTTGATCGTACAGCAATTTGCCGGTGAAGCCCGCCTCCAATGGCTCCACGCCCAGCTCGCGCAGCAGCGTGTGGTGCTCCAGCAGGCCGTCCGCGTGGTCGTGCCACAGCACGGCGCCGAAGCGGCGCGGGTCCTTCATGCGCAGCACTTGCAGGCCGTCCGGGGTCTCGACCACGAGGTCGAAATGATCATGTTTTTCCGGGACGATCCCGCTCGGCATGATGCGCAGGTGGCCCGACATGCCGAGGTGGATGATCAGCGTGCCATGGTCGAAATGCAGCAGCAGGTACTTGCCACGGCGGCCGGTGCGCAGCACCTGGTGGCCGGCCAGCAGCTGCGGCAGCTGCGCCGGAAACGGCCAGCGCAGGCCCTCGCGGCGCAGCACCACCTGATGCACGGTGCGTCCCTCGATATGCGGCGCGACCCCGCGCCGGGTGACTTCAACTTCTGGTAATTCTGGCATCTGGATGGATAAGAGTCGAAATAATGGGGACTGCACTCTGGCTGCGGCGGAATATTTGGTTACACTAGTCAAAACACGCGATCGGAGCGTTGAGCGTAAAATCCGATTGCCTCTGTACCTTTTGCCGACTTGCCAGGATCTTCCCTTGAAAAACGCTTTCGCCATTGTAACCCTCTCTGCCTTGCTGGCCGCGTGCGCCGTGGCGCCGCAAAAACCGGCGGAACCAGCCGCCGCGCCCGCCGATGCGGCAGGGGAGAGCGCCGAGCCGGTCGCGGCAGCCGCGCCGGCCCCGGCCGAGGAAGCGCTGCCCAATGTCGACCTCACCGGCGACATGCTGTTCCGCATCACCAAGGCCGAGCTGGAATTCAAGCAGGGCAATTGGCAGGGACCGTACATCACCATGCTGGCGCTGGCCCAGCAGACGCGCGACCCGCGCCTGGCGCGCCGCGCCGCCGAGATGGCGCTGACCGCCAAGCAGGGACCGGAAGCGCTGTCGGCCATCCGCCTGTGGCGCGGCCTGGCGCCGGGCTCGGACGAGGCCACGCAGTATTTCCTGGGCTTCGCCGTCGTCAACGACGATTTGAGCGAGGCGGAGCAGATCTTCGCCGAACGGCTGAAGGCCGCGCCGCCGCAAGGGCGTCCGCTGGCCATGTTCCAGATGCAGCAGTTCCTGCTGCGCGCCAAGGACAAGGCCGCCGCCTTCGCGCTGGAGGACCGCGTGCTGGCGCCGTACAGCGACACGCTGGAAAGCCACCTGATCCTGGCGCAGGGCGCCTTCGCGCTGGGCGACAACGAACGCTCCCGCACCGAGGCCGAGCAGGCGCTGCGCATCAAGCCTGATTCCGAGCTGGCCATCCTGACCACGGCGCAGGTGTCCGGCGATATCGACGCCGCGCTCAAGGTGCTGTCCACCTTCCTGGACAAATATCCGAAGTCGCGCGAGGTGCGCGCCGCCTACGCCCGCATCCTGGCCGACGCCAAGCAGACCGAGCTGGCCCGCCAGCAGTTCCTGATCCTGCTGAAGGACCAGCCGGACAACATGGCCACGCTGTACGCGCTGGGCGTGATGGCGATGCAGGCCAACGACATTCCGAACGCGGAGAAGTACTTCACCGACTTCGTCAACGCGCTGGCCGACCATCCGAACGACGAGCGCGATCCGTCCAAGGTGCTGATGATACTGTCGCAGATCGCCGAGCAGCGCAACGACTTCGACGCGGCCTACAACTGGCTGGAGAAGGTCGACGGCGCCGACGAGAAAATCTACCTGGCCGCGCGCATGAAGATGGCGCAGCTGACCGCCCGCAAGGGCAACGTCGACGAGGCGCGCAAGCAACTGGCCGAGCTCAAGCCGACCGAGGCCGTCGACCAGGCGCAGATTTTCCAGGCCGACGCCCAGATCCTGCGCGACGCCGGCGACAACCGCGCCGCCTACACGGTGCTGCAAAACGCCGTCAAGCGCTACCCGGACAATCCCGACCTGCTGTACGACTTCGCGCTGGTGGCCGAGAAGCTGGGCCAGGTGGAGCTGATGGAAAAGGCGCTGCGCCAGGTGATGATCGCCGCGCCCGACAACCAGCACGCCTACAACGCGCTGGGCTACTCGCTGGCCGAGCGCAACGAGCGCCTGACCGAGGCGTATTCGCTGATTGACAAGGCCATGAAGATGGCGCCGGGCGATCCGTTCATCATGGACAGCATGGGCTGGGTACAGTACCGCATGGGCAACCTGAGCGAGGCCGAGGCGATGCTGCGCCGCGCCTACGCCCTGCGCAGCGATCCGGAAATCGCCGTGCACCTGGGCGAGGTGCTGTTCGCCAAGGGCGACCAGGCCGGCGCCCGGAAGATGTGGCAGGAAGCCCAGACCAAAGACCCGAAGAACGACGCGCTGAAAAGCACGCTCGCCCGTTTGAACCAAAGCCTGTAAGCGATACTTGATGACTTTATTGAACCTGCGCCGCCGCGCCCCTGCCGCCATGCTGGCCGCCGCGCTGGCGGCTTCCGTGCTGGCCGGCTGCGCCACCACCTCCGCGCCGCGCTCGGCCGCCGCCGTCGCGCCCTACCAGGACAACGTCGATCTGGGCGGCGGCATCGCCATCAACTACATCAAGGATGGCAAGCGCGAATCGGCCACCCTCAGCTTCACCTGGCACCAGACCAAGGCCACCACCGATGTCACGCTGATCTCGCCGACCCGCCAGGTCCTCGCCATCATCAGCGTCACGCCGGGACTGGCCACGTTGAAGCAAAGCGGCAAGGAGCAGCGCACCGCGCCCGACCTCGACAGCCTGACCACGCAAATGCTGGGCTGGCCGCTGCCGGTCTCCGGCCTGCGCGAATGGCTGCAAGGCTATGCCACCGACGCCAGCGGCAAGCGCTTCGTTGCCTCGCCGGCCAACGACACGGTGGTCACGCACGACGGCTGGAAAATCGAATACGCCACGTGGCAGGACGACAAGGCCGCCGTGCCGCAACCGAAACGCATCGATATCACGCGCCTCGGCGCGGGACCGGTGGATGAGCTGACGATACGCGTCGCCATCCGTCCCGACACAGAATAAACCGCACCATGAACTCTCTGAAGAATTGCCCGGCTCCGGCCAAGCTCAACCTATTCCTGCACGTGAACGGCCGCCGCGCCGACGGCTACCATCTGCTGCAAACCGTGTTCCAGCTGATCGACCACGGCGACACGCTGCACTTCGACCTGCGCGACGACGACCGGATCCGCCGCGTGACGGACCTGCCCGGCGTGCCGGAGGAGAGCGACCTGATCATCCGCGCCGCCCGCCTGCTGCAAGCCGAGGTGCTGCGCCGCCAAGGCGCGCTGCCGCGCGGCGTCGACATCGCCATCGACAAGGTGCTGCCGATGGGCGGTGGCCTCGGCGGCGGCTCGTCCGACGCGGCCACCACGCTGATGGCGTTGAACTATTTGTGGCAGGCCGGTCTAAGTAAGGAAGAGCTGATGGCGCTGGGCCTGCCGCTGGGCGCGGACATCCCGTTCTTCATCTTCGGCGAGACCGCGTTTGCCGAAGGCGTGGGCGAGGCCATGCGGCCCGTGCGGGCGCCGGATTGTTGGTATGTCGTCATCGAACCGGGCGTCGCCGTGCCGACGGCTGCAATTTTTTGCTCGGAACATTTGACAAGGGACACTCCGGTCGTCATAATAACGGACTTTTCCAGCCACCTTGAAAAACAAAACGGTTTTAAAGGGTTTGGAAAGAATGACTTGCAGCAGGTAGCAACGAAGTTATTCCCGCCGGTGGCAGAGGCGATAGAATGGCTCGGTGCTTACGGTGATGCCAGGATGACTGGCTCCGGTGCTTGCGTGTTCTGTGCGGTGGCAACCGAGGAAGAAGCGGATGCGGTGCTTGCGAAAGTGCCGGCAAAGTGGAAATCCTGGAAGGCTAAAGCGCTGGATCGCCACCCGATCATCGCAAAGTTGTGAGGCAGTAAAAAAATTTGGCTTAGCGTGAAAATGGCTGTAAAATACCGGCCATGTAACGACAAGCAGTCAGTTGCGTAGGGGAATCGCCAAGCTGGTTAAGGCACTGGATTTTGATTCCAGCATACCAAGGTTCGAATCCTTGTTCCCCTGCCATTCGTTTGTATCTGGACCCGTCGAGGCGAAGTTAGTCTCCGGCCGGATAAGGCAAAGATGGCATCGCCCCAGAGCGAGCCATTCAACTAAGATCTAAGTACAGCGCCGCGCGGCTTCCGCTGGCGACTTTTCAAAAATTTTCATCGACTATCTCTGGGACTCCCAATGGCTTTCGAAAACCTGATGGTTTTTACCGGCAACGCTAATCCTGCATTGGCAGAAGGGGTCGCTAAAAATCTCGGCATCCCTCTCGGCAAGGCAAACGTTTCGAAATTCTCGGACGGCGAAGTGATGGTTGAGATTAACGAAAACGTCCGCGGTAAAGACGTCTTCGTTCTGCAATCGACTTGTGCTCCAACCAACGACAGCCTGATGGAGTTGATCCTGATGGTCGACGCCCTGAAACGCGCGTCCGCTGGCCGTATCACCGCAGCTATTCCTTACTTCGGCTATGCCCGTCAAGACCGCCGCCCACGTTCGGCGCGCGTCGCGATCTCGGCCAAGGTCGTCGCCAACATGCTGGAAGAAGCGGGCGTCGAGCGCGTCCTGATCATGGATCTGCACGCAGACCAGATCCAGGGCTTCTTCGATATCCCGGTTGACAATATTTACGCTTCGCCGATCCTGCTGGGCGACCTGCAGAAGAAGAACTACCAGGATTTGCTGGTGGTATCGCCGGACGTCGGCGGTGTGGTCCGCGCACGCGCCCTGGCAAAACGCCTGGGCTGCGACCTGGCCATCATCGACAAGCGCCGTCCGAAGGCCAACGTGTCCGAAGTGATGAACATCATCGGTGAAGTCGAAGGCCGCAACTGCGTGATCATGGATGACATGGTCGACACCGCAGGCACGCTGGTCAAGGCTGCCGAAGTGCTGAAAGAGCGCGGCGCGAAGAAAGTTATCGCATATTGCACGCACCCGGTGCTGTCCGGCCCGGCGATCGAGCGCATCACCAGTTCGTCGCTGGACGAGCTGGTCGTGACCGACACGATCCCGCTGTCCGACGCGGCCAAGGCTTGCGGCAAGATCCGCCAGCTGACCTGCGCACCGCTGCTGGCCGAGACGTTCAAACGCATCATCAAGGGCGATTCCGTGATCTCCCTGTTTATCGACTGAGATAAACGATTTAGCTAGTTTTTAACGGCGCGCCGGGCGAAAAATGCCCGGCGCGCCGTTGTACTTCCCGGTTTCATGAGCGCAGTCAGCTCATTTTCGAAGCACCCTGGTCGCGGGGGCTTCATAACACGGGGCGCGAGCCCTGTTATTTTTGGAGTTACACATGAAAGTTGTTGCATTCAAACGCGAATTGCAAGGTTCCGGAGCGAGCCGCCGCCTGCGCAATTCGGGCCAAACCCCAGGCATCATCTACGGCGGTACCGAAGCGCCAGTGACCATCTCGCTGGACCACAACGCGCTGTACCACGCGCTGAAAAAAGAAGCCTTCCACTCGTCGATCCTGGATCTGGAAATCGACGGCAAGACCCAGCAAGTGCTGCTGCGCGACTTCCAAGTCCACGCATACAAGCAACTGGTTCTGCACGCTGACTTCCAGCGCGTTGATGCTTCGAAAAAAGTGCACATGAAAGTGGCTCTGCACTTCGCTAACGCTGACGTGTCCCCAGCAGTCAAACTGCACGGCGCCACCATCAGCCACGTAGCCAACGAAATCGAAGTTTCGTGCCTGCCAAAAGACCTGCCAGAGTTCATCACCGTTGACCTGTCGAACATCGACGTCGGCCACTCGCTGCACATCGGCGAACTGACCCTGCCAGCGGGCGTGACCGCGGTGACCCACGGCGCCAACCTGACCATCGCTACCGCTTCGGTACCGGCCGGTCACGTTGCAGCTGAAGCCGCTGCTGCCGAAGCCCCAGCTGCTGACGCCAAGCCAGCCGCCAAGGCCAAGAAGTAATCACTGACGCCGCCTTCGGGCGGTTGCAGGAGAAAACCCCCGCCAGTGCTTGATGCCGGCGGGGGTTTTTGTTTTTCGGCGATAATCACGTTTCTCTTTTACCGATCACACGTCATGCCTATACGTCTCATCGTCGGCCTCGGCAATCCGGGCCCCGAATACGAACAAACCCGCCACAACGCCGGCTTCTGGCTGGTGGACAATCTCGCCAACGACATCGGCGCGCGCCTGCAGCGCGAGACCAAGTACAACGCGCTGATGGCCAAGGGCGTGGTCGCCGGCCAGGAAATCTATCTGCTGGAACCGCAGACGTATATGAACCGTTCCGGCCAGTCGGTGGGCGGGCTGTGCCGCTTCTTCAAGATCCAGGCGGACGAGGTGCTGGTCGTGCACGACGAGCTGGACCTGATGCCCGGCGCCGCGCGCCTGAAAAAAGGCGGCTCCTCGGGCGGGCACAACGGCCTGAAGGACATCACCGCCGCGCTCGGCACACAGGATTACTGGCGGCTACGGCTGGGCATCGGCCACCCGCGCACCCTGAGTTTGCAGCAGCAGGTGGCGGATTTCGTGCTGCACCGCCCGCGCCGCGAAGACCAAGACTTGATCGAGCAAGCGATCGACAAGTCGCTGCTGGTCATGCCGCAAATCGTCGAAGGCAAATTCGACGCCGCCACGATGAAGTTGCATACAGCCTGAGCCGGTGTAGACTCTGGGGTCAAGTCTGACATTCGGACACGGGCTCTGCCCTAGGCGGCGACTACGGCAGGGCTCGTGTCCGAATGTCAGACTTGACCCCAGTTCAACCACCAAGGAAACCGCCGATGAAGCTGCTCCCGCTTGCCGCATTGTTGTTCGTCCACGCCGCCCAGGCGCAAGACGCCTCCGCCGTCTCCAGCCAGATCAATGGCATGTATCCCAAGCTCGACGCGATCTACAAGGATCTGCACGCGCATCCCGAAATCGCCTTCCAGGAAGAACGCACGGCCGCCAAGCTGGCCGCCGAGATGCGCGCGATCGGCTTCGAGGTGACGGAGAAGGTCGGCAAGACCGGCGTGGTGGCGATCTACAAGAACGGCGCCGGCCCGACCGTGCTGGTGCGCACCGAGCTGGACGGCCTGCCGATGGAGGAGAAATCCGGCTACCCCTACGCCAGCAAGGCCCACGCGCTGTTGGACGGCAAGGATACGATGGTGGCCCACAGTTGCGGCCACGACGTCCACATGACCGCCTGGCTGGGCGCGGCGCGCACGCTGGTGGCGCTCAAGTCGCAGTGGAAGGGCACGCTGATGTTCATCGGCCAGCCGGCCGAGGAAACCGTCAGCGGCGCCAAGGCCATGCTGGACGACGGCCTGTTCAAGCGTTTCCCCAAGCCTGACTACGCGTTCGCGCTGCACAGCTGGCCGCTGGCCTACGGCACCATCGGCTACAACAGCGGACCGGTGTCGTCGAACTCGGACGCCATCGAGATCACCTTCAAGGGCCGCGGCGGCCACGGCTCGGCGCCGGACAAGGCGCTCGACCCGATCGCCATCGCCGCCCGCTTCGTGGTCGATGTGCAGACCGTGGTCAGCCGCGAGAAGGATCCCAAGGAATTCGGCGTGGTCACCATCGGCGCGATCAACGGCGGCACGGTCGGCAACATCATCCCCGACTCTGTGCGCGTGCGCGGCACGATACGCTCATACAGCCCGGAAGTACGGGCGAAACTGCTGGCCGGCGTGCGCCGCATCGCCAACGCCTCGGCCGCGATGGCCGACGCGCCGGCGCCCGATGTCGATCTGATCGCCGGCGGCGCCGCCATCGACAACAGCGACGCGCTGGTCAAGCGCACCGAGGGCGTGCTGAAAAAAGCCTTCGGCGACGCCAACGTTGCGCGCATGCCGGCGATGACGGCCAGCGAGGATTTCTCGGCCTACGTCAACGAGGGCGTGCCGGGCATGTTCTTCTTCACCGGCGTGTACGATCCGAAAATGGTGGCCGAGGCGGCCAAGCCGGGCGGCAAGCCGATCGCCTTCAACCACTCGCCGTACTACGCGCCGGTGCCGGAGCCGTCGATCAAGACCGCCGCCGAGGCGATGACGCTGGCCGTCATGAACGTGATGGGCGCAGCAGGCGCCAAACCATAAACGCCAGCACGGCCACGCCCAGCAGCAACACGCCCCACAGCACGATCAGGCGCTGGCGGGCGGCGCTGGCCGCTTCCACGGCGGCGCTGGCTTCGCTGGCGCCGCTGCCTTGCTGCTGCGTCGCCGGGCCGGCGCTGACCTGTTCCAGTTTCTGCAGTTCGGCGTCGGAGAAGCCCGGCGCCACCTGGTTCAGCTCGCGCACGGCCGGCAGCGCGTGCTCGCGGCCGACCGCCAGCGTGTAGGGACCGTTGCCGCTGGCGAGGAACACCAGCGTGGCCGGCTGCCAATCCAATCTCAAAGCGGGCCTTGCCGTGGTTGGCGCCGTGGTCCGCAGCACCCATTGCGTCGCATGCACGGGCGGCACGTCGATGTCGCCCGAACTGCGCACTTGGCCGCCTTGCGTGATGCGGTAGAACGTGGAGCTGATCAGCGGATCGAAGCGCCAGGCCGGGCCTTGCGTGGCCTGCCTTGCCGGCAGTTCGCGATAGCTGCCCAGCGTGCCGGACAAGACGATATTCGGTTCGCTGAATTGCAGCCCTGCCTGGTCCGGCGCGATGGCCGGTGGCACGGCGTAGACCAAGTCCTGCGCCTGCCGGCCCGCCGCCGCTTGCACCAGCAATTGTTCGCCGGGCGGCGGGACATCCGTCTGCACCAGCTGCTCGGCCGTGATGGCGGCGAACTGGATCGGCGTGCCGCTGCGCCAGCTCAGGCGCGCGTAGCGGAAGTTGCGGGCGTCGAATTCCAGCCGGTCGTTGGCCAGCGTTTGCGCGTCCTGGTTGACCAGCCAGTTCAGTTCGGCGGCGCCGACGGTGTCCCAATGCTTCATGTCGGCGCTGGTCTCCAGCCAGACTTGCGCGCTGTACTCGCGCTGGCCGGACGGCAGCGTGAAGCGCAGCGCGCTGACCGGCTTGCTGGCGGCGTCCTTGCCAAGGTCCAGCACCAGGCCCGTCAGGCGCGGCGGCTGCGCGGACTTGTCGCCGTTGCCGTCGGGTCGCACCTTGACCGACAGCAGGCGGCCGTCGGCGGCGGTGCTGACGTCCAGGTCCAGCTGCGAGGCCGAGGCGGCCGTGCCCATCAGCGGGAAGATCGTCAGCGGCAGGTCGTGCCGGCTGGTGCGGACCGACGGCGCTGGCGTGCGCAGCGCGAACGGTTGCAGCGCGCCGCTGGCGTCGAACACGCGCACATCGTCCAGCAGCGGCGAGCGCGCGTGCAGGTAGACGTCCTTGGGCAGGCGCAGTTGCAGCACGCCCTGTTTGGCGCTGGTGGTCAGCGGCAGCAGGTGGGTGTAGTCTTGCGGCGCGTCGCTGGCGGCCGCCGTGGCGATGGCCGACGCGGCCGCTGCCGCGATCAGGATTCTTTTCATTTTGTTTCCGATTCCGAAGGGTAGGGCGCCAGATAGCCGATGCCGACCATCAGCGCGCCCACGCCGACAAAGGATACGATACGTTCGACGCCGCCCACGTTCGACAGGTCGACCAGGAACAGCTTGGCCACCACCAACGCCAGCAGCACCGCGCCGCCTATCCACACGGCGCGCAGCACGCGCTTGGCGGCGTAGCGCATCAGCACCAGCGCCGTCACGCTCCAGACCAGCGACAGCATGGCCTGCACGAATTGCGAGGCGAACATGGCCTCGAATTCATAGGGCACGTGCAGGTAGTTGGAGACGGTGCGCAGCAGCGCCAGGTTGAGCCAGCCGTAGCCGCCCAGCGCGGCCAGCAGCGGCAGCGGCGCCACCCAGTTCTTCGGCCAGTCGGTGAGCAGCCGCCGGCGCAGCGTGCCGCCTGTGTCCATGTCGCGCACCAGGCGGTAGCAGCCGTAGGTCATCAGCATGGCGAAGCAGGTGGTCAGGTCCAGCGGGTTGAGCAGCGGCACGTAGGGCAGCGGCGCCATGGCGCCGTTCTGCGTCAGGTTCCAGACCGTCACCAGCAGCAGCGCCCAGCCGCAGGCCAGCGGGATCAGGCGGCGCCGGTACCACGCCTCCAGCGGCGCGACCGGCCAGCCGCCGGCGCGTGCGCGCAGCATCATCCAGCCGGCGGCGGCCATCATCAGCCAGGCCGGGATGAAGCGCGCCCAGCTGGCGCTGGCCTCCCAGCCCGAGTCGGCCAGTAGCTGCGCCTCGGCGCTGTTGGCGCCGTGCAGCCAGCGCGTGATCCAGATCGCCGCGACCGGCCAGATCATCAGCCACAGGCCGCCGGTGCGGATGATGTGCAGCAGTTGCAGCGGCGGTGTGCGCAGCGTCCAGCCGCTGGCGGGCCAGGCGCGCAACAGCCATTCGCCGGTCAGCCACAGCGCGGCGTAGGCCAGCCATGCGGATGCGACGGGCAGGTGGTTTTCGAGGTACAGGTTGCCCAGCATGAAGAGGCTGGCGACCGCCAGCGCGATCCAGACCGGCGCCGACAGCGCGCGCAGGCTGCGCCATTGCAGGCGGCGCGCCAGCATGACGATCCCCACCGTGCCGGCCGAGAGCAGCACGCCGTAGATGTTGGGGCCGAGGACGTCGTCGTTGCGCCAGGTGCCGGTGGTCAGCAGCTGGTAGCGGATCGACAGCCAGCCGGCCAGGCTGGGCAGGATCAGCGTGAACCACCAGCCGCCGGCCCACAGCATCGTCAGGCGCGACAGGCCGTAGCTGATGGTGCCGGGTTCCCGGCCGTCGTGCCGCATCAGCGCCCAGCTGCTGAACAGGGCGCCGGCGCAGATCATGGCCGCGCCCAGTATCGGGCGGTCGAACAGGTTGGGTGTGCCGTTGTTGATCCAGTGCCATTGGCTCAGCGCCAGGATGGTCAGCATCGCGCCGGCGACAGCCTGGGCGACCAGGGCCAGGCCGTTGGCCAGCTGCCACGCCATCTTGCGGGCGATGAAGTACAGCGTCATCGCCGCCACCAGCGCGCTGGCCACCAGCAGGTTGGCCTGGCTGGTGCCGTCGGTGCGCAGGAAGATCTCGACCCAGGCGCCGGCGACCAGCCAGATCGAGGCGAACGTGAGGAACAGCGCGGCCAGCGTGGTGAACAGTTTCGATTCCTGGTCCTGCTGCGCGCGGAAGCGGGTCGCCATCAGGAAGGCGGTGAGCGACAGGAGGATGAAGCCCAGCCACAGGTTGGATTCCATCGCCCGCTCCGCCGACAGGCCGCTGACGGTGCCGAAGAACGACAGCCACGCACCGGCTTGCACCAGCAGGCCGAACATCCAGGCCAGTTTCTGTTTCTGGCGCAGCCCGATCCAGACGATGCCCGCGCCTTCCAGCGCCCAGGCGGCGGAAGTCCAGCGGCCGTCGAGCGCGAACGGAATCGCCAGCGTGCCGAACACGATGCCCAGCGCGAGGAAGGCGTCGGCCAGCAGGGCGACCTGGTCGCGCCGGCGCAGCACGGTGGCCAGGCCGATGTAGAACAGTCCCAGCGCCAGCGCCGAGTAGGCCACGCCGAACGGGTAGCCGTGCACCAGGCTGAATTGCAAACCGAAGCCCAGCATCGGCGTGCCGAACACCAGCGTGCCGTCGACGTAGTTTTTCAGTTTGACCGATTGCTGGCGCGCGTAGGCCACCGGGATCGACACATAGAACACGAAGAACAGCAGCAGGAACAGCTGCACCGACAGATAGTTTTCCGGCGTGTAGCGCAGCACGCCCCAGGCGGTGCCGATGGCGAAGGTGAAGGCGAAGCCCAGCAGGTTCAGCGGGCGCCACGAGCGCAGCAAGGCCAGCGCGAACACGCCGGCGTTGAGCAGCGTGTAGTAGGAGAACAGTCCGATGTGGCTGCCGCCGCCGGAGGAAGCGAGGATGGGCGCGGCAAAGCCGCCGGCGATGCCGAAGATGGCCAGCCACATGGCGTCCTGCAGCACGGCCAGCAGGCAGGTGAAGACGGTCAGCACGAACAGCAGCGCGAAGGCCAGCGAGCCGGGGATCAGCTGGTACAGGCGGAAGGCGCCGAAGGTCACCAGCATCAGCACGGCCAGCGCGGCGCCCTGCACCGGTAGCGCGATGGCGGGACGGCTCAGGCGGATGCGCCAGCCCCAGGCCAGCAGGGCGATATCGGCCAGCACGATGCCGGCCAGGCGGAACTCGATCGGCACTGTCACGCGGGCGGCCGCGTACTTGAGCAGGAAGCTGACGCCGATGAACAGGATCAGCAGGCCCAGCTTGGCAACCAGGTTGCCGCCGAACAGCCAGGCCTTGGCGGCCAGCAGCCAGCGCGGCGGTGGCGCCGGCTCGTACCGCGGCGTGGGCGCCGGCGGAGACGCAGGTGCTGGCGCTGGGGCCGGCGGCGGAGGCGGTTGGACTGGCTCAGGCGGAACGGCGAGTGGCTCGGCGGGCGCGGGCGCCGCTTCCGGCTTCGGCGTGGCGGCCGGCGCCGGAACCTTGGCGGCCACGAGTACCTGTGGTGGTAGCGGAGGCGGCGGCGGGGCCAGGATGGTGGTCGGCACCGGGACCTCGGCGGGCGCAGGCGCAGGCGCGGGAGGGCGCACAGGCTGGGCCGGCGGCGGTGTCGCCGGCGCCCATGTGGCGACGCGCTGCATCGAGGCTTGCGCCTCGCGCAGCGCATCGACTTCGCGCTGCAATTCCGTGGCGATCTTGCGCGCCTGGCGTGCCTCGGTACGCGCGCGCCAAGCGACACTCAGCGTAAAAATGCTGAAGATGAACGAAAGGAATTCCATTGCGCGCCCCGCTGATAACAATGTTGCAAAATATCACATTTGCAACATTATCTCAATCGAAACGGCCAACTTGGCGGCAGACAACTTGGGGTCAAGTCTGACATTCGGACACGGCCTCTGCCGTAGCGGGCGCGCCAAGGCTGAGGCCGTGTCCGAATGTCAGACTTGACCCCAATTTTATTTGGCGATCCAGCGGTCGACGCGGGCTTCCAGGATGGGCAGCGGCAGCGTGCCGTCGCCGATGACGACTTCGTGGAATTTCTGGTAGCTGAACTTGTCGCCCAGCGCTGCCTGCGCGCGTGCCCGCAGTTCCAGAATCTTTAACGAGCCGATCTTGTAGCTCAGCGCCTGCGCCGGCCACACCATGTAGCGCTCGATCTGGTTCCTGGCGCGCGCTTCGCTCCAGCCCAGCGTGTCGGCCAGGTAGGCGATCGCTTGCTCGCGGCTCCAGCCTTTTGCGTGCAGGCCGGTGTCCACCACCAGCCGCGCGGCGCGCAGCATCTCCGCGTTCAGGTGGCCGTAGTAGGCCACCGGATCTTCATACAAGCCCATCTCGCGGCCCAGCGTTTCCGAGTACAGCGCCCAGCCTTCGGTGTAGGCCGCGCTGTTCGGATTCTCGGTGCTGAATTTGCGGAAGTCCGGCAAGTCCAGTTCCTTCAGCAGCGCGGCGTGCAGGTGGTGGCCGGGTACGCCTTCGTGCAGGAACAGGCTGACCATGTCGACCCGGCTGTATTTCTTCGGATCGTTCACCACCGGCCAGAATACGCCCGGATGCGAGCCGTCCGCCGCCGACGGCGTGTAGTGGTCGGACGCGGTGGCGCGCGTCAGCTCGGGCTCCAGATGCAGCTCCAGCTTGGCTTTCGGGATCAGGCTGAAGTAGGTCGGCAGCTTGGTTTGCACCGTGGCGTAGATGGCGCGGTAGGCGTCCAGCACCTGCTCGTCGGTGGTGAAGATCTTGAACTTGTCCTGCGCCGCCACCCATTGCGGCAATTGCTTCTCGGGACCGTCGTAGCCCAGCTTGGGACCGAGCGCGGCCAGCTGCTGCTGGATGCGCGCCACTTCCTTCAGGCCCAGCGCGTGCACCGCGTCCGGCGTCAGCGGCAGGTTGGTGCTGTCCTTGATGCGCGCGGCGTACCAGGCGGCGCCGTTCGGCAGCGCGCTCCAGCCGCTGCTGGCACGGCTGGCCGGCAGGTATTCATTTTCCAGGAAGCTGACCAGGCGGTTCAGCGCCGGCGCGATCCCGCTCTCCACCGTGTGCAGGTAGGCGGCCTTCAACTTCTGCTGGTCGGCCTCGGAGAAGCCGGCCGGGAAGCGCGTCACCGGCGAGTAGTAGATGCTGGTTTCCGGCGTCGCGCTGCGCAGGTTCTGGAACTGCGGCAGCATCGCCACCGTGATCGCCTTCGGCTGCACCACGCCGCTGCGCATGCCTTGCTTCATGTTGGCGATGGCCTGGTCTATCCATGCCGGCAGCTGGTTCAGGCGGCTCAGGTAGGCCTGGTATTGCTTGACCGTGCCCAGCGGCTGCGAGCCGGTGCCGTCGGCGTAGTTGGCCAGCGTGCTGGGCACGTTGTCGAGCTGGTTCAGCGGCAGCAGGTATTCCGGGAAGGACTCCAGCTGCAGCGCGTTGTTCAGTTCATACGACAGCAGGTCGTAGGTCAGCTGGTCCTGCTGGCCGAGCTGGTCGCGCTGCACCGACATCAGCCGCTTCTGCATCTGGCGGTACAGCGCGAACTGCGCCGCGCGCACCTTGGGCGAGATGCTCATGCCGAGCTGGTCGTCGTAGCGGCCGTCGCCGTTGGCGGTGGCGAACAGCAGCGGATCGTATTTGCAGCGCGCCGTGTGGAAGGCCGCCGCCAGCTTGGCCAGCTGCTTCTGCGCTTGGCCCGCCTGCTGCATGGACGCCGGCTTGGCGGCCGCCAGCACCGGCGGCGCTCCCATCAGCAATGCGGCAATCAGGGTGGTGGTGGTCAGCGCGGCGAGCGGGCGGGCAGATGGCATGGGTGTCCTCAAGGTTGAGATGGAATTTCGCCCAGCAGTCTAGCACTTGTCGATGTGGTTTACTCAGCGCCGGAAAAATTGCGTATTCTATGGATGCCGTGAACCGGCAGCCCATAAAAACGCCAATAAAAGCGAGACCAGATATGCAGACAAACGATCACGCAGCAGCCATCGCCCCCAGCCCCGGCATGGACCACCGCGCCACCCCGGCCCGCCCGCTCACCCGCCAGGACTACAAGACCCTGTCGCTGGCCGCGCTGGGTGGCGCGCTGGAGTTCTATGACTTCGTTATTTTCGTGTTCTTCACCGCCGTGATCGGCAAGCTGTTCTTCCCGCCCTCGATGCCGGGCTGGCTGAGCATGCTGCAAACCTTCGGCATCTTCGCCGCCGGCTATGTGGTGCGTCCGCTGGGCGGCATCATCATGGCCCACTTCGGCGACCTGCTGGGCCGCAAGCGCATGTTCACCATGTCCATCCTGCTGATGGCGGTGCCGACCCTGCTGATGGGCGCGCTGCCGACCTACGCCAGCATCGGCCTGGCCGCTCCCTTGCTGCTGTTGCTGCTGCGCGTGATGCAGGGCGCGGCGGTGGGCGGCGAGGTGCCGGGCGCCTGGGTGTTCGTGTCCGAGCACGTGCCGGCGCGCTACATCGGCTATGCATGCGGCACGCTGACGGCCGGCCTGACCTTCGGCATCCTGCTCGGCTCCGTCGTCGCGACCGGCATCAACACCGCCTTCACGCCGGAGCAGGTGGCCGACGGCGCCTGGCGCCTGCCGTTCCTGTTGGGCGGCATCTTCGGCCTGGGCGCGATGTACCTGCGCCGCTGGCTGCATGAGACGCCGGTGTTCGCCGAGCTGCAGCAGCGCAAGGCGCTGGCCGCCGAGATGCCGCTCAAGTCCGTGCTGCGCAGCCATCGCGGCGCGGTCGTGGTGTCGATGCTGCTGACGTGGATGCTGTCGGCCGGCATCGTGGTGGTCATCCTGATGACGCCGACGCTGCTGCAAAAAATCTACGGCTTCGATCCGCACACCTCGCTGGTGGCCAACACCTTGGCGACGCTGTGCCTGGCGATCGGCTGCATCGTGGCCGGCGTGCTGGCCGACCGCATCGGCTCACGCGTGACGCTGTTCGCCGGTTCGCTGCTGCTGGCGATCAGCACCTACGTGTTCTACACCACGCTGCACGCGCGGCCGGACCTGTTGCTGCCGTTGTATGCGCTGGTCGGCTTCACCGTTGGCGTGGTCGGCGCCGTGCCTTGCGTGCTGGTCAAGGCTTTCCCGGCGCAGGTGCGCTTCTCGGGGCTGTCGTTCTCGTACAACCTGGCGTACGCGATCTTCGGCGGTTTGACGCCGGTGGTGGTGTCGCTGATGTTGAAGAACAATCCGCTGGCGCCGGCCTACTATGTCATCGCGGTATGCGGCATCGGCATGGTGACTTCCTTGTTCGTCAAGGAGCCACCCGGCGGCGTCTAAGTCAGGCGGTCGCGCAGCAGCAGGAAGGGCCGCTCCAGCGCGACATGCAGCAGCCACGCGGTGGCCCAGGACATGGCGCCGTAAGTCGCCAGGAACAGCAGGCTGCCCGATACCGGCACCTGCTGCGCCCCGCCGAGCAGGAACCGGCATGCCTGCGTGGCCGGCCCGATCAGCGGGTAATGCACCAGGTACAGCGCGTACGATAGCTTGGCGATGTGCCGCAGCGGCCGCGCCGCGCCGAACGCCGGTCGCCAGCAATTGACGGCCAGCCCGCACCGCACCAGCAGCGCGAACAGGCAGGACGACAGCGCGATGATCGAGCAGACCGTGGGCCAGTCGCCCAGTCCCAGCCAGTCCCGCCACATCAGCAACGGCAGCGGCAACGCCGCCAGCGTCAGGAACAGCGGGCGCGGCGCGCGCCATGTACCCGACGCGCCATGCTGGACCGCCACCAGCACGCCCGCTAGGATGCCCAGCACCGCGTGATGAAACGGCGCCCGCACCGACCAGAAGAAGGCCGCATAGTCGCCCGGCGCGATGCCGCGCGCATCGGCCTGCATCGACCAGCACAGCACCATCATCGCCAGCGCCAGCAGCATGCAGGCGCTCCGCGTGCCGGCGTGCTTCAGCAGGAACATCAGGGCGGGCGTGGCCAGGTAAAATTTTTCCTCGACGGCCAGCGACCACAGCGTGACCATCACATCCGACCCCAGATAATCCTGCAGGAACAGCAGGTGCGTGAGGAACGACAGGCCGGAGAACGGCACGCTGAGCCAGCACAGCAGGATCACACCCCAGTACAGCGGCAGCGTGCGGAAAGCGCGACGGCGGTAGAAGTCCAGCACGGCCGCCCGTTCGAACGGCGCCGCATGAGGCCCGCTGAAATGGCTGCCGATCAGGAATCCGCTCAGCACAAAGAACAGGTCGACACCGATCCAGCCGTTGGCCGCCAGCACCGCCAGCGGCCCGCCGGGCACGACGCCGAACGCGGCCTGCGAGGCCACCGCCCAGTGCCGCGCCAGCACCAGCAGGATCGCCACGGCGCGCAAGGCGTCCAGGACGGGATAGCGCGGCGCCATGCGCGCGGTGGCGGTCATCGGTCAGCCGATCTTCAGCGCGCTCTGCACCTCGCGCTTGCGCAGCTTCCAGATGATCGAGTCGACGATGTAGTGATGAAAATTAATGCCCTGGTAGGCGATGACCACCAACGGCACCAGTGTGTAGTTGGCGAAGTAGGCGTTGGACATGTCGATGGCGCGATACACCACGCCGGTCAGCGCCAGGCAGGCCAGCAGGTAGAGCGGCCAGCGGCCTTCCTGGCTCAGCCACGACAGCGCCCGCTGCTCCGGAGTGACGCCACCCTTGAACTGGTTGGAGTTGAACAGCCACACGAAGGCGATGTACTGCGCGTTGTGCCACACGTTGATGACCAGCCAGCCGGTCGTGATGTCGCGGATGGCGGCGTAGGCCACCAGGTAGATCAAGTAGTGCGAGCACAGGTAGGCGAAATGCAGGCGGCCCAGCGTGCCATCGCGCAGCGCGCGCACTTGCGCCCACAGCCACCAGGCCAGGCAGGCGCTCGCCGCGGTCATCGCCACCACGGCCAGCCACTGCGGCACCGGCAGCTTCCACACCTCGATCGACAGGAAGGTGGAGCCGGGGCGCGCGCTCATCGTCAGGAAGGCTGCCACCGGCACGAGATAAAAGGTGAAACGGTTGAACGCCGGGTTGCCGGCCTGGACGCTGCGCGTCTTCATGCCGTAGGCCTTGTTGATGCCCTCGCTTTGGCGCGTGTAGTGATACCACTGCCAATGCATGTACAGCGTGGCGACCGCCGTCAGGCCGCCCAGCCGGATCAGCAGGTAGACGCCGGCGAACACCGCCACCGGCAGGGGCAGCAGCAGCGCCCAGTGCTGGCGGGCCGACTTCAGGTCGAACAGCAGGCGGGTGTAGGTGGAAATGACATGATGGTAGCCAAGCAAGGCCAGGTCCAGCGAGATGATCAGGAAAAAATACCGTGGCAAGCCGAGCGCCAGCGCGCCCATGGCCAGCGCGAGCAGGGGAATGCCCAGCACGAACAGGCGGTCGAATCGCTGGCTGCGCATGTAGATCGGGGCTGTCTCGGCAATAGCGGACATGGCGTGGACTCCGGCGGATGGCACTGTCTGTATGATAGTGCTACGCGGCAATAAGTCCACTATTCCTTTGTGCAGTGTTGCGCCGCTTTACTTTGCGCGGCGCGTGCGTTCCGTTGCCTGCGCCTTCGCCAGGCCGGCCTCGAACGCGCCGGCGCCCGCATCCTTGCCCGTCTCGCCAGCGGCATCCTCGGCGATGCGGAATCCTTCGCCGACGCTGCTGCGGTTGTCGGTGCCTGTATGGCCGCGATAGGTCGGGCTGGCGCCGACCGGGCCGCTGTTGTAATTGCCGCCCCGGTGGATCACCATGACCGAGCCGTGGAACGGCTTGCAGTCGCTGCTCCAGGCGCTGCCGTCGCCGGGCGCGCCGGTGTAGGTCAGGTGCTGGCAGTCTTCGACTATTTCGCCAACATTGCCCAGCATGTCATGCAGGCCGTAGGCGTTGGCTGCGTACATGCCCACGACCGTGGTCAGTGCCGCGCCGTCGTCGCAGGCGATCTCCTGCCTGTCCTTGCCGGTCAGCTTGGTGATGACCGGCTTGCCGCTGCGGTCGAAAACGTTGGCGTGCTTGCACAGGCCCGCAGGGTCGTCGCCGTGCGGATAGCGGGTGGTGCTGCCGGCGCGCGCCGCATATTCCCATTCCGCCTCGCTGGGCAGGCGGAAGCGCCGGCCGCTTTGCTGCGACAGCCAGTGCAGGTAGGCGTGGGCGTCGTCCCAGCTCACGCACATCACCGGATGGTAGTCGCCGGGCGCGTTGACGGGCGCGTTCCAGCCGTCCTTGCCGTTGTCCATGCCCCAGTCGTTGGCCGCCAGTTTCCAGCAATCGCCGTCGGCCTTGTAGCCGGTGGCCTCGACAAACTGGCGGAACTGCCCGACGGTGGTTTCGTAGCGGGACAGCCGGTAGCTCTTGACGCTGACCGTGTGGACCGGCTCGGAGGCCGGATAGTCGTCGTCCTTGGGATAGTCGGTGCTGCCCATCGAGAATTCGCCGCCCTTGATCGTGACCATGGAGGGCAGCAGCAGCGGATCGGCGGCGGCCCAAAGTGGGCAGCCCAGCAGCAGCATCGACAGCAGCGAGACGGTTTTTTTCATTGCGAGGTCCTGGGAGAGTTGATTGGAGGACGCAACAATCCCACAGGCTCCGCGCGGGCGGCAGCGCCGCGCGATGAATCGACAGCCGGGCCGACGAATCGCCTACATCGCGCGGAACAGGTGGACGTAGGCGCGGCTGACCCGCAGCTCGCGGGCGTGGCCCTTGATACGCAGGAACAGGCGGCTGCTTTCGTCGCGGCGGGTGCCGGCCAGGTAGTCCAGGTTGACCAGCGTCGAGCGGTGCACCTGCCAGAACTGTTCCGGATCAAGCTGTTCGGACAGCTCGGCGATGGTGGTGCGGATCAGGTGCTCGCCGCTGGCGGTCTGCACCACGGTGTACTTGTCATCGGCATGGAAGTAGAGCACGTCGTTGACGGCGATTTGATGCACGAGTTCGCCCTGTCCGGCGCGCACGAAACGCAGCCGCGCCGGCGCGGCCGGCCCGCGCGTCAGTTGTTGCAGCGCTTGCGACAGGCGGGCGTCGGGCGGCGCCGCCAGCGTCGCCTTGACGCGCTCGATCGTGCGCGCCAGCCGTTCGGTCTTCAGCGGTTTGAGCAGGTAGTCCAGCGCGCAATGGTCGAAGGCTTGCACCGCGTAGGTGTCGTAGGCGGTGACGAATACCACGCGGGTGTCGCCCTCGATGCCTTGCGCCACTTCCAGCCCGCTCAGGCCCGGCATCTGGATGTCGAGGAAGGCCAGCTCCGGCTCCAGCTGCTCGATGCGCGCCGCAGCCTCGACTCCGTTGCGGGCGATGTGCACGATGTCCAGTTCCGGCCACAGCAACTCGAGCTGCTCCTTCAGGTACAGCGCCAGGTGCGGTTCGTCGTCGGCGATCAGGGCGCGCGTCATGCCTGCGTCCGGTAGGGGAGGGACAGCGAGGCCAGCACGCCGGCCGCCTGCGGCGTCAGCGTCAGCGAGGCCTCGGCGCCGTAGCGGGTGCGCAGCCGTTCGCGGATATTGGGCAGGGCCATGCCGCCGGCGCGCTGGCGCTGGCGCCGCGGCGCATCGAGGCCGAGGCCGTCGTCGTCGACGCAGATGGCGAGCTGGCCGTCCACCACGCGCGCACGCACGTGCACGCGGCCGCCTTCGATCTTCGGCTCCAGCCCATGTTCGATGGCGTTTTCCACCAGCGGTTGCAGCAGCAGGGTCGGCAGGGTGGCCGCCAGCGCCTCGTCGCTGGCGTCGATCTCGAAGCGCAGCCGGTCCTCCATGCGGATCTGCAGGAGGGTCAGGTAGTCGCGCACCATCGCCAGCTCGGCGGCCAGCGTGCTGTCGGTGTGGCGCAGCTGGCCCAGGCTGGCGCGCAGGTAGTCGGTGAAGGTCTCCAGCATCAACCGGGCGCGCGGGGTGTCGCGCTCGAGCAGGCTCTGCACGTTGGCCAGCGTGTTGAACAGGAAGTGCGGCTCGATCTGCGCCTGCAGCAGGCGCAGCTGGGCTTCCATCGCCTGGTGCAGCAAGCGATCCTGCTTGACCCGCAGGCGCCACCAGAACCAGTTGGCCGCCGCCACCACCATGACGAAGGCCAGGAACTCGGTCTTGGCCACGCTATGGGACATGAAGCTGCCCCAGGCGTCCCAGCCGCTGAAGCGCGCATACAGGCTCAGGCTGAAAGCGGCGCCGAACACCACACCGCCGACGGCGATGGCGTTGATGACCAGCGCGGCGCGCCAGTCGGCGGCCTCGGACAAATGCTCGATGGTGGCGGCCGGCAGCAGCGCTTCGACCGCGCGGGTGATCGCCAGCATGCTGTAGGCCACGGTCAGGCAGATGAACAGGTTGAATACCAGTGAGGCGCGCCACCAGCCGGGGTCGCCGACCCGGCCGGTCAGCAGGCCGTTAATCAGCATCATGCAGAAGCCGATCGGTAGCGCCAGGGCGGCGCCGACCGCCAGTTGCGCCCAGAGCGGCTCCTGGCGCTGTTTCTTGAGCGTCCAGAACGAGCGCCAGGCCAGTTGGAAAGGGGAGCGGATATTCATGGCGGCCATTTTAGCCGGGAAGAAAGGCCGGGCCGGCCGGGAATGCGACGGATCGACGGTATTGCCGACGGAATGCCAGTGTCGATCCCTCGTGCAGGACGTTTGCGCTAGGCACCCGTACCTTTTGCACGGGTCGTGGTTCGCTTTTTGACAGCGGTTTTCTTGGCGGGGGATGGCTTCGTCGCCGCCTGCCCAGGTGTTTCGGTTTCGTCGGCGGCCGGACCGGTGGACCACTGAAGGAAGTTTTGTAGATCAATGCGAACGCCATTTTTGTCGAGAACCGACAGCTCGAGTGTCAATCCCAGCGATTTCAAGAATCGACGCAAAGTCGAAACGTAGGTATCGGAACGCTTTTCAAGTTGCGACACCGCATTTTGATTGATGCCCAGGTTCTTTGCTACTTCGACTTGGGTCTTGCCTACCGCCTTACGGAAATCGGTGAGTGTCGCCGCCTGTGAAATCATTTCTTCAATTTTTTTTTGAGAAAGCTCCGCGATTTTTCTTTGACGGTCGGCCGGCAGGCTTTTGATGACGTCGTCCAGATTTCTTCCCATGGCAGTCTCCTATTTCTTTCCTTTTGCCCTATTCGCTCGCGTCTTTGCAGATTGAGCGGCTTCGGTATTCTTCGAGTTTTCCAAGTGTTTATCGAAGCGTTCATTTGCCTTCTTCAATAAATCCTTATAAAACCTCTTCTCATCAATGCCCTGCTTGGCGGCGGCAACCAAGATGATCGCTTGGCGACGAGGATCAAAGGCAAATGCTGCCCTCCAAATCTCCGCTCCTTTGCCTGCCGTGAAGCGAAGCTCTTTCATATTGGGATGCTTTGGATTTTCCAGCGTTCCTACGTGGGGGCGACCGGCAGCTGGTCCAAGTTCCCTCACTGCGGCGGCAACCGCAAGCAATTCATCTTGAACATCTTCTGAGAAGGCATCGAATTCGGGGTCAAATTCGTCATGGAAAAACACTTTCCACTTCGGGAGGGGAGTCAATTATCATCTCCTGGTGATATCACGTCAAGATGCTTTTTTTGAGGTGGGCGGCTGCACGCGCTCCCAGCCATACTACGTTGTAACACCCAGTTGAGAGGTCGCATGTGACAGCCGGCAAAGGTATGGGACAGGCTGGAGGGGAAGTTGGTGCCGGCCCGCCGCCATCAGGCTTTGGGTCAGGACATCTGGGAGAGTTATAATGATCGTCATCAGGGATTAAAAAATTGCGGCACCGGGTCCGGTTTGCTTCAATTTCCCGTTCTTCTGTGCACCTTCGACATTCAGCCTAACTCGATATTGTTGGCGTGACTAACGATCTGAGGCACCGCTAACCAATTGATTTAACAAGGAATTCCATGTCTTTACAATGCGGCATCGTCGGCCTGCCCAACGTCGGCAAGTCCACCCTCTTCAACGCCCTGACCAAGGCCGGCATCCCGGCCGAGAACTATCCGTTCTGCACCATCGAGCCTAACGTCGGCGTGGTTGAAGTGCCGGATCCGCGCATGGCTGGCCTGGCCGAGATCGTCAAGCCGGAACGCATGGTCAACGCCATCGTCGAGTTCGTCGACATCGCCGGCCTGGTGGCGGGCGCGTCGCAGGGCGAGGGCCTGGGCAACCAGTTCCTGTCGCACATCCGCGAAACCGACGCCATCGTCAACGTCGTGCGCTGCTTTGAAGATGACAACGTGATCCACGTGGCCGGCAAGGTCAGCCCGCTGGACGACATCGAAGTGATCCAGACCGAGCTGGCGCTGGCCGACCTGGGCACCGTGGAAAAAGCCATCCACCGCGAAAACAAGAAAGCCCGTTCCGGCGACAAGGACGCCGCCAAGCTGCTGGCCATCATGGAGCGCATCGTGCCGCACCTGAACGAAGCCAAGCCGGTGCGCGCCATGGGCCTGGACGCCGACGAGATGGCCTTGATCAAGCCGCTGTGCCTGATCACCGCCAAGCCGGCCATGTACGTGGCCAACGTGTCGGACACCGGCTTCACCAACAACCCGCTGCTGGACCAGCTGACCGCCTACGCCGCCACGCAGAACGCCCCCATCGTCGCCATCTGCGCGTCGATCGAAGCGGAAATCGCCGACCTGGACGATGCCGACAAGAGCGCCTTCCTGGCCGACATGGGCATGGAAGAGCCGGGCCTGGACCGTTTGATCCGCGCCGCCTACAAGCTGCTGGGCCTGCAAACCTACTTCACCGCCGGCGTGAAGGAAGTGCGCGCCTGGACCATCCACGTGGGCGACACCGCGCCGCAAGCGGCCGGCGTGATCCACACCGACTTCGAACGCGGCTTCATCCGCGCGCAAACCATCGCCTACGACGACTTCATCCAGTACAAGGGCGAGGGCGGCGCCAAGGAAGCGGGCAAGATGCGCGCCGAGGGCAAGGAATATGTGGTCAAGGATGGCGATGTGTTGAACTTCCTGTTCAACGTCTAACTCTCCGGAGTACCTTGAAGAAGCCCTGTCGATACAGGGCTTCTTTGTTTTTGGACTAATCGTTCTTGACTAACGCGGGATCATGGCTAAAATATAAAAATGGTCTTTTTTGTAACGACGGCAGGAGAGCATCGATGCGAATTCCTTTTCAGCTTGCGTTACTCGTGACCCTGACGGCGGCAAGCTTGTCGCCCGTTCAAGCGGCCCCTTCCGATGACGAGCTGGCGATCCAGCAAGTCGAAACTCGCTGGCAGGACGCCTGGAACCGCCACGACATGGAGGCGCTCTCCAGCCTCTTCACCGAGGACGCCGATTTTGTTCAGGTCAACGGACGGCGATGGATAGGACCGGCGGAGATCAAGAAAAACCATGCGCTGGTCCACCAGATGATGTTCAAGGACAGCGTGTGGACCAACCTGAAGCTGGACGTCCGCTTTCTCAAGCCGGACGTCGCCATCGCCCATCAAACCTGGGGCCTGCGCGGTGACAAGAATCCCGACGGCACGCCGCGTACGCCGCGCGAAGGTTTATTCACCCAGGTGTTTGTCAAGCGCGATGGCCGTTGGTTGATCAGCGCCGCCCACAACACGAATATCGCGGTAGTCCCCGGAAGCCCCGTCGCGGGCTCCGCGCCGCCAAAATAAATACCCTCCAAGTTGCCGGGCCTGCAGGCCTCCTTCGCCGCTGGCGTGCGGCAGGTGCGCGCCTGGACCATCAGCACGGGCGTTACATTGCAACGCAAAGTAGATTGATTTCAATTGATTTTTTGTTAAATATTAGTATAAACTCCACGTTGAAAATAATAATAGGCAATTTTGCAAATTCCGGCTCGAAAATTGCCGAGGGCCTGGAAGACACCCTTCATTGAGCCGGCTTAGTTTGTTGTTTAAATTGCAATATTCGTTCGCCACCCATGCGAACCTCATCTACAATATCTCTCTATTCGGAGTTCTTATGAAAAAAGTAAGAAAAAGCATAGCGTGCGCCGCAGCGATTCTCTGCGCTCTGGCGTCGGTTCCAGCCTCGGCCTTGACCATCACGGCAGACTATTCGCAACTTGGAACGGTTTATCAGCTGAGCAATGGCGAGCTGTCGAACACGCTCGCGGCAGGCGCGACCGATGTCACCGGCCTCTTCAAGTCCAACGTTTCGACTGCCATCAACTATTGGCAGAACGCTGTGCATCTGCAGTGGAACACGACCTACACGTTCCAACTCGCCTCGCTGAACAGCGCGGTCGGAGACAACGCCATTACGAGTTTCGATGCCAATGGCCGTCCCACGAGTTCCGTGCTGCGTGTCGATACCCACAACGCTGCAAATCCAAACGACGGTAACGTGGTCGGGTTTTTCCTGGATTCCACACCGGCAGACAATTCGGAGTTCGGGTCCATCAAGTCCAACGTGGCTTCGCTGGGCGGCGGGAATGTGAACGTTGGCCGCATCGGTACCGCGACCAGCGGGCCGGCCACGGGTGGTTACGACATGCTGTCACTGCTGCTGCATGAAATTGAACATGGTTTGGGGTTCTCCAGCAGCAGCCCGCGTTGGAACAATGTGGTGAACGGTGCCGGGGATACGCTGACCGTGTCGAGTTCGCTGTCCGGACTGCCTTCGAGTTTTGGCGTTCCCCTCTCGGGATCGCACATCGACGGCACGGCCTCCGGCGGCCTGTTCAATGACACGACGATTGCCTTGCCGGGGTTTGTGTCCGGCCAGCGCGCATTGCTGACCGCGGTTGACATCTACAGCATCTGCGCCGTCGAGGGCTGTGCCGCCAACGAGATCAATACGGATCCATCGGCTTCGCCAGTACCTGAACCAGGCTCCGTTGTGATGCTGGTATCTGGCCTGGCGCTCCTGTATCAGCGTCGTCGCGCCAAGGCAGGGGCCTGATATGGGCAAGCGGGGCGCTGGTCTGATCGGGATGTTCGCATTGACCGCGCTGGTTGCAATGGCCGGCGCCTCTCCTGATGTGCATTCGCAAGGCACACCCATATCGTTGCAGATCGTGAATCCGAGCGAAGGAGCATTGGTCAAGGTGTACCTTGACCGTAAGTTGGTTTATGAAGGTGCTCCCACCAAGGAAACGTTAGGCAACCATGGGGTCATGTCCGTCGTCGTGGGGCGTTATGATCTCGCCGACGGCCGCCGGCATGTTTTGATCGCCGAGGCCCCGGGGGCGAATGCCAGAACGCAGTTCGAGTGGAATCCGCAGCGGGATGCCAGTCCTTGGGTGGTCGTCCGCTACTACCCGGGTCAGTCTCTGACAAAAGATTCCCCATCGTTCGTCGTCGCTTTGCAAGAAGCAGCGTTCAAGTTGAAGTAGCCGCACCGTCCCGGAAGGGAATCAGCTGCCCGGGCCCGCGCCAGAGACTTCAAATCTGGCGCGGGCCTTGACGTCTGCGCCGAGCCGGCTGGCAGGGGCGGCGTACCATGTGCCCGCGCAAAAATCCGCGCGGCCTGTGCCGTTAGTCGCGCGCGCGGCTTTGTTGGGTATAATCCTCGGATTGCAAGCGTCGGCCTTCCGCTCCCGCCTCACTCCTCACTAGAAAAATACTCTTCATGGCATCTTCCAACGATAACGTCAGCATGGCGCTGTTCTGCGATTTTGAAAACGTGGCGCTCGGTGTGCGCGACGCCAATTACGACAAGTTCGACATCAAGCCGGTGCTGGAACGTTTGCTGCTCAAGGGCAGCATCGTGGTCAAGAAGGCGTATTGCGACTGGGACCGCTACAAGGGCTTCAAGGCGCCGATGCACGAGGCTAACTTCGAGCTGATCGAAATCCCGCACGTGCGCCAGTCCGGCAAGAACTCGGCCGACATCCGCATGGTCGTCGACGCGCTCGACCTGTGCTACACCAAGTCGCACGTCGACACCTTCGTCATCATCTCCGGCGATTCCGATTTTTCGCCGCTGGTGTCCAAGCTGCGCGAGAACGCCAAGAAGGTGATCGGCGTCGGCGTCAAGCAGTCGACCTCGGACCTGCTGGTGGCCAACTGCGACGAATTCATCTTCTACGACGACCTGGTGCGCGAGAGCCGCCGCGCCAAGCGCGAATCCAGCAACGAGGCCAAGCCGGCCGTCAAGCGCTCGCCGGAAGAGGAACGCATGCGCCGCGAAGAGATGGACAAGCGCCGCAACCAGGCGGTGGAAATCGCCGCCAACACGTTCGAGGCGCTGGTGTCCGAGCGCGGCGACAGCGGCAAGATCTGGGCGTCCGTGCTGAAGGAGGCGATCAAGCGCCGCAAGCCGGACTTCAGCGAGTCCTACTATGGCTTCCGCACCTTCGGCAACCTGATCGAGGAATGCAAGGCGCGTGGCCTGCTGGAATTCGGCCGCGATGAAAAGTCCGGCGCGTATGTGTATCGCGGCACCGGCGTGCCGACGCCTGGTTTGCAGGTGAGCGAGGCGCCTGTGGACGGTGCGCAGGGCGAGGCGCAGGATGGCGGCAAGCAGGAGTCGCGCCGCAGCCGTGGCCGCGGCCGCACCGCCGCCGAGCGTTTCGCCGAACGTCAGGCCGAGCGCCAGGCGCAGCAGGCGCGTCAGGCGCAGCCTGCCGAGGACGAGGCGGAGCCGGAAGTGCCGGTCTATGTCGAGCCGGAGCAATTGGCTGGACAGCCGGACGCCGCGGCGGAACCGGCGGCCGAGTCCGATCGCGGCCGTGGCCGTGGTCGCGGCAATCGCGGCGGACGCAAGCAGGGTGAGCGTCAGGACCGGGCTGAGGCTGCGGCCGAAGCGCCGGTGGTCATCGAAGCGGCGATTGAGCTGCCGGTGGTGGCCAGCGAGCCGGTGGTTGCCATCGAGGCGCCGGCCAAGAAGAAAAGCGGCCAGAAACCGCCAGCACGCAAACTGAAGGAGGCCGCCAAGCCTAAGGCCGAGGACGTTGCATCGGGCAAGGGCGGCAAGGGCGCGAAGAATGCGCGCGGCGGCAAGGGTGCGGCAGCGGTGAACGGCGAACAGCAGGCGGCGGTAGCTCCTGTCGCTGCGCCGATCGAAGCGCCGGCGCCGGCTGCATCGGCCGAGGTTGAAGCCGCGCCGGCCGCCAAGCCGGCCAAGGCCAAGGCCGCCGCCAAGCCACGCAAGCCAGCGGCGCCACGCGCACCGCGTGCGCCCAAGGCCGCTGCCGCCAAAGCCGAGGAGTAATCCCGGACGGGGGAGGGCGGGCCGCCAGCGGTCCGCTCCGGCTGATCGTATAATGGCAATGTTTTCATCTGCCTAACAACGGTGCCGAACATGCCCACCCTCTCCGAAATCACGCTGTATCCGATCAAGTCCTGCGGCGGCATTTCGCTGCAGGAAGCCACGCTGACCGTCACCGGCCTGATGTCCGGACAGATCTACGACCGCGAGTGGATGGTGGTCGACGCCGCCGGCGTCTGCCTGACCCAGCGCGACCATCCGCGCATGGCGCTGATCACACCCAGCCTCAAGGGCAGCACGCTGGAACTGCGCGCGCCCGGCATGCTGCGGCTGGAAATCCCGCTCGACCTGCCCGATCCCTATCTCGCACCCACCCTCACCACCCAAGTCTGGGACGACACCGTGCTGGCCTACGACTGCGACGACCTGACCGCCGAATGGTTCACCCAGGCGATCGGCGTGCCGTGCCGGCTGGCGCGCTTCCACGCCAACGCCGAGCGCGCCGTCAGCGAGAAGTGGACCAACGGCGTGGCCGCCACCACCATGTTCTCGGACGGCTATCCGATGCTGGTGGCCGGGGCTGCCTCACTGGACGACCTCAACGACAAGCTGCGCCGCGCCGGCCGCGACGCCATCCCGATGAACCGCTTCCGCCCCAACCTGGTCGTGGCCGGCATCGAGGCCTTCGAGGAGGACTACGTCGAATCGTTCCAGCTGGGCGACGCCTTGCTCAAGCCGGTCAAGCCGTGCTCGCGCTGCCCGATGCCGTCGGTCGACCAGGCCACCGGCCAGTTCGGTCCCGACCCGCTGGACATCATGCAAAGCTACCGCGCCAAGGCCGAGCTGGACGGCGCCTTGTGCTTCGGCATGAACGCCATCCTGGTCGCGGGCGAGGGCCAGCAGGTGCGGGTGGGGGAGGAAATCGTCGTCACGCTGGCGTTTTAATGCGCTCAGGCATTCCCAACCGACAAAAGTTGGCGTAATGTTGCAGAGGGAATGAAACTAGCTGATGAGTAAGGGCAAATATGACGCAAACTGCAACAGGCAAGTTATCGCCACAGACTGACCACGCCGCGCGCGTGGTGGATCTGGCGGCTGAAAACCAGGCCCTGCGGGCGCGCATGGCTTACCTGCTGGAGCAGGCCGAGCGCAACCACTCCATCATGACCCGCCACCAGGCCTTCGACCTGGACATCGTCAGCGCCGCCAATTTCCCCGAGCTGATCGGCACCATCTTCCGCGTGCTGCCGGTGATCTCCGAGCTCGACAGCGTGACCTTGACCTTGGTCGACGAGGAGGCCGACATCCGCACCGTCATGCTCAAGCTGGACGTGGTGTTCGAGGATTTCCCCGAGCTGATCTTTGTGGAATCGCTGGACGGGCTCGGCTTCGACCTGGGCCAGCGCAACGTCTACACGCCGCCACCCAAGCCGCTGCTGGGCATGTACGACGCGCAGCGCCACGCGACGCCGTTCCCGCGGCCGGCGGCCGGGCTGCAAAGCGTGGCGCTGGTGCCGCTGCTGCGCAACAAGCGCATCATCGGCAGCCTCAACCTGGGCAGCTGCGACCCGACCCGCTTCACGCCCAGCCTGGGCACGGACTTCATCGAGCATATGGCGTCGATTATCGCCATCTGCCTGGAAAACGTCATCAGTAACGAGATGCTGAAGTACATCGGCCTGACCGACTCGCTGACCGGCGTCTACAACCGGCGCTACATCGACCGGCGCTTGCTGGAGGAGATTGCCCGCGCGCGGCGCCAGCTGTATCCGATTTCGTTCATGTACATCGACATCGACCACTTCAAGCGGGTCAACGACACGGTCGGCCATGGCGGCGGCGACGACGTGCTGCGCGAAGTGGCCACGCGCATCAAGAACGAGCTACGCACGTCGGATGCGCTGGCGCGTTTCGGCGGCGAAGAATTCGTCGTGCTGCTGATCGACGCCAATCTGGAGAGTGCAGCCTTCGTGGCCGAGCGCATCCGCGCCAGCGTGGCCGGCAGCATGATCGCGCTGTCGCAGGAATTGCAATTGTCGGTCACGGTATCGATCGGCGTGGCCTGCCTGAACCCGGGCGAAGCCGAAGGCGACCCGGCCGCCGTCGCGCGCGCCTGGGTAGCGCAGGCCGACGCCCTGTTATACGTCGCCAAGGAAACCGGCCGCAACCGCGTAGTCAGCCGCGCCGAAGGTGGGGGTCAAGTCTGACATTCGGACACGGCCTCTGCCGTAGCTGACCCCAATTAGCTAAAGCAGAGCTCGTGTCCGAATGCCAGACTTGACCCCAGTGTTTTGACCGTGTTTTAGCGGAGCAGGCGCTGCTCGGCGCGGTTGACGGCTTCGGCTGTGCCGCGCAAGACGACCACGTCGCCCGCTTCCAGCACCAGTTCCGGCGTTACGTCCAGCCGGCCTTTGCCGCGCCGGATGCCGCTTACCTCGGCGCCTGCACCGGCCACGTCGATCTCGCCCAGGGACTTGCCGACGCTGGCCGCGCTGTCGCGCAGCGTGACCGAATGCAGGCGCTCCAGGTCGGCCTCCTCGCCGGCGTCGCTGGCGCCGTGGAAGTAACCGCGCAGCGAGGCGTAGCGTTCCTCGCGCGCTGTCTGCACCCTGTGCACCACCCGCCGCAGCGGCACGCCCAGCATCACCAGCGCATGCGAGGCCAGCATCAGGCTGCCCTCCATCAGCTCCGGCACCACTTCCGCCGCGCCGGCCGCCTTCAGGCGGTCGAGGTCGGTGTCGTCGTGCGAGCGCACGATCACCGGCAAGGTCGGCGCCAGCTCGTGTACCAGGTGCAGCACCTTCAGCGCCGACGGCGTGCTGGCGTAGGTGATCACCACCGCGCTGGCGCGGTAGATGCCGGCCGCGACCAGGCTCTCGCGCCGCGCGGCGTCGCCGTAGGACACGTGCCGCCCGGCCGTCTGCGCCTCCTGCACCCGCTCCGGGTCCAGGTCCAGCGCGTGGTAGTCGATATTTTCCTCGGCCAGCAGGGTCGCCAGGCTCTGCCCGCTGCGGCCGAAGCCGCACACGATCACGTGCTTGTTGGTGGACATGGTGCGGCTGGCGATCTTGGTCAGCGCCAGCGATTGCATCATCCATTCGTTGCTGGAGACCTTCATCACGATCTGGTCCGACTTGGCGATGATGAACGGCGCCACCAGCATCGACAGCACCATCGACGCCAGCACCACCTGGATGATGAGCGGGGCCATCAGATTGCTGCCGCCGGCCAGGTTCAGCAGCACGAAGCCGAATTCGCCGGCCTGCGCCAGCGCCAGGCCGGTGCGCATCGAGACGCCGTCCGAGGCGCCGAACAGCTTGGCCAGCCCGGCGATCAGCGCGAACTTGAGCAGCACCGGCCCCGCCAGCAGCACCAGCACCAGCCACCAGTGCGTCATCACCAGCCGCACGTTGAGCAGCATGCCGATGGTGATGAAGAACAGCCCCAGCAGCACGTCGCGGAAGGGCTTGATGTCCTCCTCCACCTGGTGCTTGTATTCGGTTTCGGAGATCAGCATGCCGGCCACGAAGGCGCCCAGCGCGAGCGACAGGCCGGCGCGCTCGGTGATCCAGGCCGCGCCCAGCGTGATCAGCAGCAGGTTGAGCATGAACAGCTCCTGCGAGCGCCGCTTGACCACCACCGTGAACCAGCCGCGCACCAGCTTCTGGCCGAAGAACAGCAGCAGGGCCAGCACGATCACGGCCTTGACGCCGGCCCAGGCCAGCGTCTCGACCAGCGCGTCCGGCCGCTGGCCCAGCGAGGGAATCAAGATCAGCAGCGGCACCACGGCCAGATCCTGGAACAGCAGGATGCCGATGATCTTGCGGCCGTGCTCGCTTTCCAGTTCCAGCCGCTCGGTCAGCATCTTGGAGACGATGGCGGTGGACGACATGGCCAGCGCGCCGCCCAGCGCGAACGAGGCCTGCCAGCCGATGTGGATGTCCGGCGGCAGCTGGGTGGCGATGGCCCAGCCGAACACCATGGTGGCGGCGATGGTCAGCACCACCTGCGCCATGCCCAGCCCGAACACGATGCCGCGCATGGCCATTAATTTGGGGAGGGAGAATTCCAGTCCGATGGAGAACATCAGGAACACCACGCCGAACTCCGCCAGCGAGTGGAAGGCCTCGCTCGACTCGGCCAGGCCCAGCGCGTGGGGGCCGATCAGTATGCCGACCGCCAGGTAGCCCAGCATCGGCGGCAGGTGCAGCATGCGGAACGCGACCACGCCCAGCACCGCGCTGCCCAGCAACAACAAGGTCAATTCCAAAGGTGTAAACGTCATATCAACCTGGCCAGAAAATATTATTTCGTTGTTTGTGGGCTGTAGGGGCCCTTATGTTGTTACTGGCAAGTTTTTTGCTTTCTCAATTCGGCTATACTTGGGCATGAGTGTAACCCATGAAAAAACAATGCTGAAAGCTTTTGACGCAAATATGGCCGCGCATGCGTTGCGCCTTGCCCGCGACACCCTGCAAAACGAGGCCGAGGCCATCGCCGCCCTGAACGCCCGCCTGGACACCGACGACAGCGTGGTGCAGGCTATCGAGCTGTTGCTGAATTGCAAGGGCCGCGTGGTCGTATCCGGCATCGGCAAGTCCGGCCACATCGGCCGCAAGATCGCCGCCACGCTGGCCTCGACCGGCACGCCGGCGTTGTTCGTGCATCCGGCCGAAGCCGCGCACGGCGACCTCGGCATGGTGACCGCCGATGACGCCTTCATCGCCATTTCCTATTCCGGCGAGAGCGCCGAGTTGATGACCATCCTGCCGGTGGTCAAGCGCATGGGCAGCAAGGTCATCGCCATGACCGGCAAGCCCGGCTCCAGCCTGGCCGACATCGCCGACGTCCACCTGAACGTGGCCGTGGCCAAGGAAGCCTGCCCGATGAACCTGGCGCCGACCACCTCGACCACCGTCACGCTGGCGCTGGGCGACGCCATCGCCGTCGCGCTGCTGGACCTGCGCGGCTTCAAGGAAGAAGACTTCGCGCGCTCCCATCCGGGCGGCGCGCTGGGCCGCCGCCTGCTGACCCACGTGCGCGACGTCATGCGCAGCGGCGACGCCGTGCCGAAGGTCACCGCCGACGTCAAGCTGACCGACGCACTGCTGGAGATCACGCAGAAGGGCATGGGCATGACCGCCGTGGTCGACGCCGGCGACAAGCCGATCGGCGTGTTTACCGACGGCGACCTGCGCCGCATGATCGAGAAGGTCCAGGACTTCACCAAGGTCGTGATCCGCGACGTCATGCACGCCAATCCGCGCAGCATCTCGCCGGAAAAACTGGCGGTCGACGCCGTCGCCGTGATGGAACAGTTCCGCATCAACCAGATGCTGGTGACCGATGCCGACGGCAAGCTGGTCGGCGCGCTGCACATCCACGACCTGACCCGCGCCAAGGTGATCTGATGACCGAACTGACCTATGTGGAACGCGCCGCGCGCGTCAAGCTGATGATCTTCGACGTCGACGGCGTGCTGACCGACGGCAGCCTGCACTACGGCGCCGAGGGCGAGGCGCTGAAGACCTTCAACGTGCACGACGGCCTGGGCATCAAGCTGCTGCAGGAGTCCGGCGTGCAGACCGCCATCATCAGCGCGCGCACCTCGCCGCAGGTGATCAAGCGCGCGGCCGACCTCGGCATCGGCTTCCTGCACCAGGGCGGCCACGACAAGCTGACGCCGTTCAACGCGCTCCTGGAAAAGACCGGCCTCACCGCCGAGCAGGTCGGCTTCATCGGCGACGACGTGGTCGACCTGCCGATCCTCACGCGCGTCGGCTTCGCGGTGGCCGTGCCGAACGGCCGCGCCGAAGTGCTGGAGCGCGCCCACCACACCACGGTCGCCGCCGGCGGCCGCGGCGCCGTGCGCGAAGTGTGCGAACTGCTGCTGCACGCGCAGGGCACGTACGAGCGCGTGATGGCGCAGTTCCTGGTTTGACGGGGAGCACGCATGCATAAGAGAACAGCCCACCGCTGGCAGCTGACCATCGTGATGGTGGTCGGTGTGTTTGTCGCCGTCGGCAGCTTCTGGCTGGTGCAGGTGGTCAACCAGGCCGGCCAGCAGGCGCAGGCCGACCAGCACCGCGATGAGCCGGACTACATCATCGACCGCTTCAGCATGGTCCGCATGAACAAGGCCGGCCAGCCGTCCTACATCATCTCCGGCGAGAAGCTGACCCACCACCCGGTCGGCGACGCCTCCGACATCGACAAGCCGTACGTGCACAGCCTGTCGGGCGACCAGCCGCCGATGAATATGCATGCCGACACCGCCCACGTCGACCAGGGCAATACGCGCGTCAAGCTCAGTGGTAATGTGGACGTGGTGCGCCCGGCCACGCCGAAGGCGCAGGCGCTGCGCATGACGACCCCGACGCTGACCGTGTACCCGGATGAGGAACGGATGGAAACCACCGCACCGGTGGCGCTGGAAATCGGCAACGCCACCGCCAACGGCGTCGGCATGAAGGCCAACAACGCCACCCGCGAAGTACAGCTGGGCGGACGCGGGCAGCTGGTGCTGCCGCCGCGCCCCGGCCATTAAGAACCAACGATGAAGAATGGAATGACGATGAAAAAATTGATATTTTCGGCCGCCGTGCTGCTGATGGCGGCCTGCGCGGCCTACGCTGAAAAGGCCGACTCCACCAAGCCGACCAAGATCGATTACGACGACCTGCAGATCGACGACGTCAAGCAGATCAAGACGCTGATCGGCAACGTGGTGCTGACGCGCGGCACCTTGCTGCTGAAGTCGCCCAAGGCGGTGATGACCACCGATCCGGAAGGCTATGACTTCGTCGTGCTGACCAGCACGCCGGGCACGCCCGCCACCTTCCGCCAGAAGCGCGACGGCGCCGGCGACCAGTGGGTCGAAGGCGAGGCCGAGCGCATCGAGTACAGCAACAAGACCGACCTGGTCAAGCTGTTCTCCAAGGCCAAGGTGCGCCGCCTCGAAGGCGGCCGCCTCAGCGACGAGGTCAACGGCGAGTTCATTTCCTACGACAGCCGCAAGGAACAGTTCGCCGTGAAGAACACCGTCAGCGGCGAGAGCAAGCCGGGCGCCGGCCGCGGCACCATGGTGATCCAGCCGACCATCCGTCCGGCCGCGCCGGCCACCACACCTGCAACGACGCCAGCCGCGTCGACGCCGCCGGCCACGGAGAAGTGAGCATGGAACCATCCTGCGGTAGCACCCTGATCGTACGCGGCCTGCAAAAGACCTACGGCAAGCGCCAGGTCGTGCATGACGTTTCCCTGCAGGTCGAATGCGGCGAAGTGGTGGGCCTGCTCGGCCCCAACGGCGCCGGCAAGACCACCTCGTTCTACATGATCGTCGGCTTGGTGCCGTCGGACGCCGGCAGCATCGACATCAGCGGCACCGACATTTCCTCGCTGCCCATCCACCGCCGCGCCTCGCTCGGCTTGTCCTACCTGCCGCAGGAAGCGTCGGTGTTCCGCAAGCTGACGGTGGAGGAAAATATCCGCGCCGTCCTCGAAATCCAGAAAGTGGACGGCAAGTCTTTATCCAAGGCTGCCATTGATGAACGGCTCAACACCCTGCTGGCCGATTTGCAAATCGAAAAGCTGCGCGAGAACCAGGCGCTGTCGCTCTCGGGCGGCGAGCGCCGCCGCGTGGAGATCGCGCGCGCACTGGCGACCAACCCGCGCTTCGTGCTGCTCGACGAACCATTCGCCGGGGTCGACCCGATCGCCGTCATTGAGATCCAGCGCATCGTGCGCTTCCTCAAGGAACGCGGCATCGGCGTCCTCATTACCGATCACAATGTGCGCGAGACGCTGGGCATCTGCGACCGCGCATATATCATCAACCAGGGCACGGTATTGGCTTCAGGCCGGCCAGACGACATCATCGCCAACGAATCGGTGCGTCGCGTGTATCTGGGTGAACACTTCCGTATGTAAAACCCATGAAACAGTCTTTGCAACTGCGCACGTCGCAGCACCTCGCGCTGACGCCTCAGCTGCAGCAGTCGATCCGGCTGCTGCAACTGTCGACGCTGGAGCTGCATCAGGAACTGGAACAGCTGCTGACCGATAATCCGCTGCTGGAGCGCCTCGACGACCCGCTGGACCGCTCGCTGCGGCTGCTGTCGGACGGCGCCATCAGCCAGCAAGCCCCGGTCGGCGACGCGCCGCCGGAAGGCCCGCCCAACGCCCAGGAGGCCCCGGCCGCCGACGCCGACAACTACGACGGCCCGGCCGCCGACACCGAAAGCACCAGCAGCGACGCCGACGTCGACTGGAGCGACGCCGGCCGCAGCAAGGCGCCCGACGACGAGGATTCGCGTCCACAGCTGGAGGCCAGCCACTGCACGCTGCGCGAGCACCTGATGGAGCAGATGCGCGTGACGGTGCTGGAGATGCGCGACCGCGCGCTGGTCGAACTGATCATCGACGCGCTGGACGAGAACGGCTATCTGGAGGAAGCGCTGGAGGAGATCCACGCCCGCCTGCCGGAAGAGCTGGAGGTGGATCTCGACGAACTGCGCACCGCCTTGTCGCTGCTGCAAAGCTTCGACCCGATGGGCGTGGGCGCGCGCAACGCGTCCGAATGTCTGGCGTTGCAGATCAAGCGCCTGCCGGGCATCCCGATGGTGACGCGGCGCATGGCGCTGGCCATCGTGGAAAATCATTTGACCTGGTTTGCCCAGCGCGACTTCAACAAATTGAAGAAGGCGCTGCTGTGCGACGACGAGGATTTGCGCGAAGCACAAACCGTCATCCGCCAGTGCAATCCGCATCCGGGCTCGGCGTTCGCGTCGGACGTGTCGGACTACGTGGTGCCGGACGTGATCGTCAAAAAAGCGCGCAACGGCTGGCAAGTGAGCCTTAACAACGACGTCATGCCGCGCCTGCGCGTGAACGCCATGTACGCCAACCTGCTCAAGCAGGGAAAAGGCGAGGGCGCGATGGGCGCGCAGCTGCAGGAAGCCAAGTGGCTAATCAAGAATATGCGCCAGCGTTTCGACACGATCTTGCGCGTCGCACAAGCGATAGTAGAACGACAAAAGAACTTTTTCTCGCATGGCGCGGTCGCCATGCGCCCCCTTGTGCTTCGCGAAATTGCTGATACACTGGGTCTACACGAGAGCACTATTTCTCGTGTAACAACTCAAAAATATATGCTGACCCCGCATGGCATGTTTGAGTTGAAATATTTCTTTGGTAGCCATGTCGCCACCGAAGCGGGGGGGGAAGCAAGTTCGACGGCGATACGCGCACTCATTGTGCAATTGACAGGAGCAGAAGACCCGAAAAATCCTTTATCCGACAGTAAGATTGCGGACATGCTGGGAGAACAAGGCATGGTGATTGCGCGACGCACTGTTGCCAAATATCGCGAAGCTTTAAAGATCCCGCCAGTCAGTCTCCGCAAGTCTTTGTAGTTACTTGGTTCCTGCGCGCCCGGTAGCAATGGGCCCCGCACTAACCGTAAGAAGCGACATTATCTTTAGGAGTGTGTATGAATCTCACCATCAGTGGACATCATCTCGAAGTGACCTCGGCCATCCGTGAATACGTGCAGAGCAAGCTGGAACGCGTCACCCGCCACTTTGATCAAGTGATTGATATTGCTGTCATCCTGACCGTAGATAACCTTAAAGAGAAAGAGAAACGCCAGAAGGCTGAAATCAACCTGCGCATGTCGGGCAAGACCGTCTACGTGGAAAGCCTGTCCCAGGACCTGTACGCCGCCATCGACACCTTGGTCGACAAGCTGGATCGGCAGGTCATGAAGTACAAAGCCAAGGTCCAAGAGCACGGTCACGATGCGATCAAGCATCTCCCGGACAGCTACGAACCCGCTGCCGCCGCCCTATAACAACGGCCCCGGCACCATCAAACTAAGGGCGCACTGGCGCCCTTTTTTGCGCCCGCATAGAATAGGGTTTTCACCACTATCCTGCGCACCTCATGAGCGAATACGTCCACACCAGCGTCAGCAACGGAACCGGCTTCATCACGCTGGACCGGCCCAAGGCCTTGAACTCTTTATCGCTGGCGATGGTGCGCGACATCACCCAAGCGCTGATGGCGTGGCGCGACGACAGCGGCGTGGCCGCCGTGGTCATCCGCAGCAGCAGCGAGAAGGCCTTCTGCGCCGGCGGCGACATCCGCTTCTTCTACGACGCCGGCCGCGCCACGCCGCAGGGCGGCAGCGCGCAGGTGGAGGACTTCTTCACCGAGGAATACGCGCTCAACCACCTGATCCATTTTTATCCCAAGCCCTACATCGCGCTGATGGATGGCGTGGTCATGGGCGGCGGGATGGGCGTGGCGCAGGGCGGTCCCGATTGCCGCGTGCGCATCGTCACCGAGCGGACCAAGATGGCCATGCCGGAAGTGAACATCGGCCTGTTCCCGGACGTGGGCGGCAGCTACTTCCTGTCGCGCGCGCCGGGCAAGCTGGGCTGCTATCTCGGCGTGACCGGCGTGACCATCGGCGCGGCCGACGCGCTGTACGCTGGGCTGGCCGACCACTACGCGCCGGCGGCGGAGATGGAGGTGCTGGAGGCCATCCTGGAATCGACCGCGGGCGCGGAACTGGCCGAGGCCATCGCCGCCTTCGCCGAGCCGTTCAAGGGCGCGGCCGGCGACAGCAAACTGGCGGCCGAGCGCGCCGCGATCGACCGCCACTTCGGCGCCGGCTCGGTGCCGGCCATCATCGCCTCGCTGAAAACGGACGACAGCGCCTTCGCGCAAAAGACGCTGCAGGTGATGGCCACGCGCTCGCCGCTGATGATGTGCGTGACGCACGAGCTGGTCGAGCGCGGCGCCGCGCTGGACGTGGCCGGCTGCCTGCGCATGGAGCGCACGCTGGTGCGCCACAACTTCGAGGATGGCGAAGTGATCGAAGGCGTGCGCGCTCTGGTCATCGACAAGGACAACGCGCCGCAATGGAAGCCGGCCGTGCTGGACGAGGTGGACGCCGCCATGGTGCAGCGCTTCTTCCAGCCGGTATGGCCGGACTACGCCCACCCGCTGCGTCACCTGGATTGAGTTGCGTCGGCGGTGGCGGCGATCGTCAGTCTTAGCCCGAACGCCTTCATCAGCGCCAGCGTTGTCTTCAGGGATGGCTCACCGCCCAATTGCGTGAGCCCCTGCGCCTTAGCGACGACATCCAGCGCTGCGGCGATGTGTACGGCATCGCCGGTTTCGAAAGCGTCGGCCATGAATACCTCGATGGCCTCTCGGCTGCTGAGTGCCTGCGCCGGATCGTAAGGGGAAAATTTCTCAGCCATGATCTAGCCTCCATTGACGAGCGATGCGTTTCGCGGCCCGCACGCGGTAACCGGGGCGATATCGCCGGCGGTTACTGCTCGCGGTGGCGCAGGATGACGCGTTCGGATTGCTGGAAGTAGGCCGCCAGCTGCTCGGCCATGTAGACCGAGCGGTGCTGGCCGCCGGTGCAGCCCACCGCCACCGTCAGGTAGCTGCGGTTGTCGGTCTTGAAGGACGGCAGCCATTTCTCGATGAAGACGCGGATGTCGTTCATCAGGTCCAGCGCGCTCGGCTGGGCGTTGAGGAAGTCGATCACCGGCGCGTCGCGCCCGGTCAGCGGGCGCAAGGTCAGGTCGTAGTAGGGGTTGGGCAGCGCGCGCACGTCGAACACGAAGTCCGCGTCCAGCGGCACGCCCAGCTTGAAGGCGAACGATTCGAAGAACAGGATCAGCGGCGCGCGCTCGATCGCCACCAGGTCCTTGACCCAGGCGCGCAGTTTGTTGGCGCTCAGCTCCGAGGTGTCGATCACATGGCCCAGCTGTTCGATGGCCGACAGCCGCTCGCGCTCTTCCGAGATGCATTCGATCAGCGTGCGCCGCGCCGCCGGGTTCTGGCCCGGCCGCAGCTCGTGCGACAGCGGATGGCTGCGTCGCGTTTCCGAGAAGCGCGCCACCAGCGAATGCGTGTTCGCGGTCAGGAACATGACCTTGACGTCGTGGCCCTGCGCGCGCAGGCGTTCGACGGCGGCCGGCAGCGTGGCCAGCGATTCGGCGCTGCGCGCATCGACCGCCACCGCGAGCGCCTCCAGGCCTTCTTCGACCAGGGTGTCCACCAGGCTGGCAAGCAGGGCGGGCGGCAGGTTGTCGACGCAATAGTGTCCCGTGTCTTCCAGGACGTTCAGGGCGACGGATTTGCCGGAGCCGGAAATACCGGTAATGAGTACGATGCGCATAGCCCCGGATGATACCGCAGCCCGGCAAAGCTTGCCCATCTTGACCATGTTTAGTTTTCGCAATGATGCGAAAAAGCCATGGAAGCGTTTAGTCGCCGCTCATGGCCTGGCGTTGACGCTCCATGAACTCCTGCAGCGTGTCGATGCCGCGCAGTTGCAGGATGGTGTTGCGCACGGCGGCCTCCAGCAGCACCGCGATGTTGCGGCCGGCCGCCACCGGGATCACCACTTTGCGGATCGGCAGGCCCAGCACGTCCTCGGTCGGGAACTGGAACGGCAGGCGCTCCACCTCCTCGTCGGCCGCGCCGCGCCGCACCAGGTGCACGATCAGCTTCAGCCGCATCTTGCGGCGCACGGCGGTCTCGCCGAAGATGGCCTTGATGTCCAGCAGTCCCAGCCCCCGCACTTCCAGCAGGTTCTGCAGCAGCGCCGGGCAGCGGCCCTCGATCATGTTCGGCGCGATGCGCGAGAACTCCACCGCGTCGTCGGCCACCAGGCCGTGCGAGCGCGAGATCAGCTCCAGGCCCAGCTCGCTCTTGCCGAGGCCGGAGTCGCCGGTGATCAGCACGCCCACGCCCAGCACGTCCATGAACACGCCGTGCATGATGATGCGCTGGGCCAGCTTCTTGGACAGATAGACGCGCAGGAAGTCGATCACCTGCGCGGCCGGCAGCGGCGTGGAGAACAGCGGAATGTTTTTCTCGTCGCAGATGGCGAGGATGTCGGGCGGCGTCTCCAGCCCCTGCGCGATAATCAGCGCCGGCGGGCCGCCGGCGATCAGCTCGCCGATGACGTGGGCGCGCGTCAGCGACTTCAAGCGCTGGTAGTAGTTGATTTCCTGATGCCCGAAGACCTGGATGCGGCCCGGGTGGATGGTGTTCAGGTGACCGACCTGGTCGGCGGCCGAGGCCACGTCGCCGGAGATCAGGCGCTCGCCGCCGGGGAAGCCGGCGAACCAGCCGAGCTGCAAACTTTCGCGATTGTCGTCGTAGAGGCGTTGGATCGTCAGCGGAGTTTGCAGCATGGGTCGTCTTTACATAAGGATGAACTGAAGCTTAGTTTAACCTATAGTCCGGCGACCCAGACAATCTCACCCCGCCGCCTGCAGGCTCGGCACCCAGTTGACGATGCGCGTGTGGACCGATTTCGGATCGGCGTCCGTGCTCAGCGCGGTGCGGAAGGCGTCGTCGGAGAACATCTCGGCGATCTCGGACAGGATCTCCAGGTGCTGCTGGGTGACGTGGTCCGGGATCAGCAGGAAGAACAGCAGGTTGACCGGCTTGCCGTCGGGCGATTCGAACGGAATCGGCTCGGCCAGGCGCACGAAGGCGGCCAACGGCGACTTCAGGCTCTTCATGCCCTTGATGCGGCCGTGCGGCACGGCGACGCCATGGCCCAGCCCGGTCGAACCCAGGCGCTCGCGCGCGAACAGGTTGTCCGACACGGTGGAGCGGGCGATGCCGCAATTGTTTTCGAAGATCAGGCCGGCCTGCTCGAAAGCGCGCTTCTTGCTGGACACTTCCAGATCAAGCTGCACGTTTTCCAGTGAGAGTATTTTGCTAAGGTTATTCATAACGCGACATAAAATGTTGCAACGCACAAAGGTGGCATGCGAGCAGAATTATAGGCTGGTTTCTGCGCCATGTAACATGAAATCGCTCACGCCGGTCGTTGTGTTTATGCCAGCCAGCCGGCGCGCGGGCTGGGCTGTATTTGCAGCAAAGAAAGGAATCGCTATTTCTGAGTAGGAATCAGGGAAAACGCCGGTTTTTCGCCAGGGTCCGGGGCGAATTTCCGATTATTTGCGCGTTTTCTGGCCGGTGTGGCCAAATGGCGCGCCGTTGCGTGCAACCGCGCCCCATCCGCCTATCATACGCCTGATTTTTCCCGTTTGATTGGAAAAAGCGCCAGATCTATTGACGTGCGCCACGAAGATTGGATGGCTTCTGGGCGCTGCTGAAGTTGCTGCGCCAGGGGTTGATGTCGAGCCCGCCGCGCCGCGTGTAGCGGGCGTACACCGACAGCTGCTGGGGCTGGCACTGGCGCAGGATGTCGGTGAAGATGCGCTCGACGCACTGCTCGTGGAACTCGTTATGCTCGCGGAAGCCGATCAGGTAGCGCAGCAGGCTTTCCTGGTCGATCTGCGGCCCGGCGTAGTGGATCTGCACGCTGGCCCAGTCCGGCTGGCCGGTGACCAGGCAGTTCGACTTGAGCAGGTGCGAGATCAGCTTCTCCTCGACCGGCTCCTCGTCCAGCGCGGCCTTGAGCAGCTCGGGCGCCGGGCTGTAGTGGTCGACGTCGATGTCCAGCCGGTCCAGCAGCAGGCCGTCGAGCTCGCCCATCTCCACCATGCCGAATTCCTCCGGCTGGGTCAGCGAGATGTGGACGCTGGCGCCGAAGCCGTTCGACAAGTCCTGCTGCAGCAGCTGCTTGAGCGCGACCACGCTGTCGAGGCGGGTCTGGTTGAAGGAGTTCAGGTACAGCTTGAAGGACTTCGATTCGATGATGTTGGGCGAATCGGCCGGCACCGTGATGCGGGCGATCGCCACCTGCGGCTTGCCGCGCGTGTTCAGCCACGAGATCTCGTAGGCGTTCCAGATGTCGACGCCGAAGAAGGGCAGGGTGCCGGTCAGGCCCAGCTCGTCGCGCTTGCCCTGGCGCGGGATCGGGAACAGCAGCTCCGGCGCGTAGTCGGTGCGGTAGGCGGAGGTTTTTCCCAGCGGGGACAAGTCGACGGTGTTGGTCATGGCGGTATCTGTGATTCGGTGAAGGACGGCATGGTAGCGCAAACCATGCCGTCGTGCAGCGCTTAGCCCAGGAACAGCTTGTACACGGGATTGGCGCTCTCATCCCAGTAGCGGTAGCCCAGCGTGGTGAGGAACTGCGCGAACTGGTCCATTTCCTCCGGCGGCACCTGCAGGCCGATCAGGATGCGGCCGACGTCGCCGCCCTGGCTGCGGTAGTGGCACAGCGAGATGTTCCAGTTCGGCGCCATCGAATTGAGGAAGCGCATCAGCGCGCCCGGACGCTCGGGGAATTCGAAACGATACAGCAACTCGTCCCGCGCCAGCGCGCTCTTGCCGCCCACCAGATGGCGGATGTGGGCCTTGGCCAGCTCGTCGTGGGTCAGGTCCAGCGTCTTGAAGTCGTGCTGCTCGAAGGTGCGCGCCAGCGCGCCCGACTCGCCGCGGTCGGCGATCTGCACGCCGCAGAACACATGGGCTTCGTCCTTGTCGCTGATGCGGTAGTTGAACTCGGTGACGTTGCGCGGGCCGACCAGCGCGCAGAAGCGCTTGAAGCTGCCGCGCTGCTCCGGCAGCGTGACGGCGAACACCGCCTCGCGCGCCTCGCCCAGCTCGGCGCGTTCGGCCACGAAGCGCAGGCGGTCGAAGTTCATGTTGGCGCCGCTGGCGACGGTGATCAGCGTCTCGTTCCGGACCGGGTCCTTGGTCAGCGCCGCGCGCTCGACATAGGCCTTGGCGCCGGCGATGGCCAGCGCGCCGGACGGCTCCAGGATCGAGCGGGTGTCGCTGAACACGTCCTTGATGGCCGCGCTGATGGCGTCGGTGTCGACCAGGATGATGTCGTCCACGTACTGCTGCACCAGGCGGAAGGTTTCCTCGCCGGCCAGGCGCACCGCCGTGCCGTCGGCGAACAGGCCCACGTCCGACAGCGTCACGCGCTCGCCGGCCTTGACGCTGCGCGCCATGGCGTCCGAATCCAGGCTCTGCACGCCGATGATCTTGATGTCCGGGCGGATCTGCTTGACGTAGGCGGCGATGCCGGAGATCAGGCCGCCGCCGCCGATCGGCACGAAGATCGCGTGGATCGGGCCGGAATGCTGGCGCAGGATTTCCATGCCGATGGTGCCCTGGCCGGCGATCACATCGGGATCGTCGAACGGATGGACAAAGGTCAGCTTCTGTTCCTGCTCCAGCAGCAGCGCGTGGTTGTAGGCGTCGGTGTAGGACTCGCCGTGCAGCACCACCTCGACGTCGGCGCCGCCGCGCGCCTTGACCGCTTCCACCTTCACCTGCGGCGTGGTGGTCGGCATCACGATGACCGCGCGGCAGCCCATGCGCGCCGCCGACAGCGCCACGCCCTGGGCGTGATTGCCGGCCGAAGCGCAGATCACGCCGCGCTTGCGCTGGGCTTCGCTCAGGTGGGCCATCTTGTTGTAGGCGCCGCGAATCTTGAAGCTGAACACGCTCTGCATGTCCTCGCGCTTGAAGTAAATTCGGTTCTCGAAGCGCTGCGACAGGGTCGGCGCGAGTTCCAGCGGGGTTTCAGTAGCGACGTCGTAGACGCGCGCGGTCAGGATTTTCTTCAGATAGTCGATAGTCATGGTCTGCAAACATAGTGATTCCGGGGCGGATCTTGCTCATTCAGTGCTAACTATCCGGCGTGTGACCGGGTGAAGCAGGGGCGCGGGCCGCGCGCGGGTGGGCGGGCGACCGGACTGTTCAATCGTGCGGTGTGCGACTCATTATAATGGACACCTTTCCTTCCGCTCAAAGAAACCGATGATCGAATCTGCAATCGCCTGGCTGCTGCACCTGTTGGCGGCGCCGGAAGTGGGCTTGACATCGGTCTTTATCATCAGCCTGATCTCGGCCACCTTGCTGCCGCTGGGCTCGGAGCCGGCGGTGTTTGCCGTCATCAAGGCCAACCCGGCCATGTTCTGGAGCGTGATCGCCGTCGCCACCATCGGCAACACGCTGGGCGGCGCCATCGATTACTGGATGGGCTACCAGGCCAAGCAATCCTTCGCCAAGGAGCGCAGGAGCCGCTGGTTCCACTGGCTGGAGCGCTACGGCGCCAAGACCATGCTGCTGGCTTGGCTGCCCGGCATCGGCGATCCGCTGTGCACCCTGGGCGGCTGGCTCAAGCTGCCTTTCTGGCCCAGCATCGCCTACATGGCGGTGGGAAAACTGCTGCGCTACCTGACCATGACCTCGCTGCTGTTGTACGTGCCGGACGGGGTTTGGCACCGGATCGGCCAAATGCTCGGCTAATTTGGTGCAAGCTATCATATTGCCATAAGCGTCAGCGGATGAATTTCGTTCAGTTTTATACCGGCTATTTATCCGCAATTGCCAAGAAAATCCGGAATTTGCAAATTTTTGGTGGGTTGTTGACAACCCGATAGCCCCTTGGTCGCCTAAGGCTGTTCCGGCGTGGTGCGCCGCAATACGCTAAAATGGCCCTCCCGGGTTCAGTCTACAAGTCCAATCTCACAATGAATGCCCCTGCACAAATCCAAGCATTGCTGGCGGAAACGCCCCACGGTCCCGAGGCCACGCGCCTTCGTGAAATTCCTTACAACTACACGTCGTTTTCCGATCGCGAGATCGTCATCCGGCTGCTGGGCGAGGAGTCGTGGAGCTTGCTGGATGCCCTGCGCGGCGCCCGCCAGACCGGCCGTTCGGCGCGCATGCTGTACGAGGTGCTGGGCGATATCTGGGCCGTCCGCCGCAATCCGTACCTGCAGGACGACATGCTGGACAACCCGAAGCGCCGCCAGGAACTGATCGACGCGCTGCATCACCGCCTGGCCGAGGTGGACAAGCGCCGCCTGACGGTGGACGACACCGGCGACGACGCGGCGCGCGAACGCAGCCTCAACGTTGCCAAGCTGCTGCGTGCGGCGGGCAAGGCGGTGGCCGACTTCGGCGAGGAATTCAAGCAGGTCTATGATCTGCGCAAGCGCGCCAACAAGGTGCTGGGCCGCTACACCGACAAGCACAACATCTGCTTCGACGGCATGAAGCGCATCTCGCACGTGACCGACGCCACCGACTGGCGCGTCGAGTATCCGTTCGTGGTGCTGACCCCGGACACCGAGGAAGAAATGGCCGGCCTGGTCAAGGGCTGTATCGAACTGGGACTGACCATCATCCCGCGCGGCGGCGGCACCGGCTACACCGGTGGTGCGATCCCGCTGACGCCGATGTCGGCCGTGATCAACACCGAGAAGCTGCTCAACATGGGCGCGGTGGAAATGAAAGTGCTGCCCGGCCTGGACCGCGAATACGCGACCATCTACACCGGCGCCGGCGTCATCACCAACAAGGTGTCCGAAGCGGCCGAGAAGGCCGGCTTCGTGTTCGCGGTCGACCCGACCTCGGCCCACGCCTCCTGCATCGGCGGCAATATCGCGATGAACGCGGGCGGCAAGAAGGCCGTGCTGTGGGGCACGGCGCTGGACAACCTGGCCTCGTGGCGCATGGTCGACCCGAACGGCGACTGGCTGGAAGTCACGCGCCTCGACCACAACCTGTCGAAGATCCACGACACGCCGCTGGCCCGTTTCAAGCTGGAGTGGACCCATCCGACCGCGCGCGGCGAAGCCAAGGGCGAGCCGTTCAAGACCGAGGTTCTGGAAATCGAAGGCCGCAAGTTCCGCAAGGAAGGCCTGGGCAAGGACGTCACCGACAAATTCCTGGCCGGCCTGCCGGGCATCCAGAAAGAGGGCTGCGATGGCCTGATCACCTCGGGCCGCTGGATTCTGCACAAGATGCCGAAGTTCGCCCGCACGGTCTGCCTGGAGTTCTTCGGCCAGGCGCGCGACGCGATCCCGTCGATCGTGGAAATCAAGGATTACCTGGACGGTCTGCCGGCCAAGGGCGAGCAGTTCAGCACGCTGCGCCTGGCCGGCCTGGAGCACCTGGACGAGCGCTACCTGCGCGCGGTCGGCTACGCCACCAAGTCCAAGCGCGGCGTGCTGCCGAAGATGGCGCTGTTCGGCGACATCGTCGGCGACGATGAAAACGCCGTCGCCATGGCCGCGTCCGAAGTGGTCCGCATCGCCAACACCCGCGTGGGTGAAGGCTTCGTGGCCGTCAGCCCGGAAGCGCGCAAGAAATTCTGGCTGGACCGCGCCCGTACCGCCGCCATCGCCAAGCACACCAACGCCTTCAAGATCAACGAAGACGTGGTGATCCCGCTCAACCGCATGGGCGAGTACACCGACGGCATCGAGCGCATCAACATCGAACTGTCGATCAAGAACAAGTTGCAGCTGGCCGATGAGCTGCAGCAGTTCTTCGCCGCCGGCAATCTGCCGATCGGCAAGAGCGACGACGCCGACGACGCCGTGGGCGACGCAGAAATGCTGGGCGACCGCGAGCAGCAGGCGCAAGCGCTGCTGACGCAAGTGAAGGCGCGCTGGACCTTCCTGCTGGCCGAGCTGGACAAGCCGCTGACCGCCGTCACCGCGCAACTGGCCGAGCTGGGCCTGGACCGGTTGCTGCCGGTGTTCGAGGAGCGCCTGAAGACCCAGCCGGACGCGACCTTGTTCGACGTGGTGCAGGACCGCACCATCCGCGTCACGTGGAAGCAGGAAATCCGCGCCCAGCTGCGCCAGATCTTCAACGGCGCGGCCTACAAGCTGATCCTGGACGAAGCGACCGCCATCCACAAGCGCGTGCTGCGCGGCCGCGTGTTCGTGGCGCTGCACATGCACGCAGGCGACGGCAACGTGCACACCAACCTGCCGGTCAACTCGGACCACTACGAGATGCTGCAACTGGCGCACCAGGCCGTCGCCCGCATCATGACCCTGGCCCGTTCGCTCAACGGCGTGATCTCGGGCGAGCACGGCATCGGCATCACCAAGCTGGAGTTCCTGACCGAAGAAGAGATCGGTCCGTTCCGCGACTACAAGATGCGCGTCGATCCGGAAGGCCGCTTCAACAAGGGCAAGCTGCTGAACCTGGCCGGCATGGAAGCCGATTTGTCCAACGCCTACACGCCGTCCTTCGGCCTGATGGGCCACGAATCGCTGATCATGCAGCAAAGCGATATCGGCGAGATCGCCAACAGCGTCAAGGACTGCCTGCGCTGCGGCAAGTGCAAGCCTGTCTGCTCGACCCACGTCCCGCGCGCCAACCTGCTGTACTCGCCGCGCGACAAGATCCTGGCGACCTCGTCGCTGATCGAAGCCTTCCTGTACGAAGAGCAGACCCGCCGCGGCATCTCCATCAAGCACTGGGAAGAATTCGAGGACGTGGCCGACCACTGCACGGTCTGCCATAAATGCGTGACCCCATGTCCGGTCAACATCGACTTCGGCGACGTGTCGATGAACATGCGCAACCTGCTGCGCAAGATGGACAAGAAGAGCTTCAATCCCGGCAAGTCGGCCGCGATGTTCTTCCTCAACGCCACCGATCCGGCCACCATCAACGCCACCCGCGCGGCGATGGTCGGCATCGGCTACAAGGCCCAGCGCCTGGGCAATGACTTGCTGAAGAAATTCGCCAAGAAGCAGACCAAGGCGCCGCCTCCAACCGTGGGCAAGCCCAAGGTGCGCGAGCAGGTGATCCACTTCATCAACAAGAAGATGCCGGGCGGCCTGCCGAAGAAGACCGCGCGCGCCTTGCTGGACATCGAGGACGACAAGGTCATCCCGATCATCCGCAATCCCAAGGCCACCAATGCCGACACGGAAGCGGTGTTCTACTTCCCGGGCTGCGGCTCGGAGCGCCTGTTCTCGCAGGTGGGCCTGGCCACGCAGGCCATGCTGTGGGAAGTGGGCGTGCAGACCGTGCTGCCGCCGGGCTACCTGTGCTGCGGCTATCCGCAGCGCGGCTCGGGCGAGTACGACAAGGCCGAGAAGATGATGACGGATAACCGCGTGCTGTTCCACCGCATGGCGAACACGCTCAACTATCTGGACATCAAGACCGTGCTGGTTTCCTGCGGCACCTGCTACGACCAGCTGGCGACCTACGAGTTCGACAAGATCTTCCCCGGCTGCCGCATCATGGACATCCATGAGTACCTGATGGAGAAGCAGGTCAAGCTGGAAGGCGTGACGGGCACGCGCTATATGTACCACGAGCCTTGCCACACGCCGATGAAGATGCAGGAGGCGACCAAGACCGTCAACTCGTTGATCCAGACGCACGACAACGTCAAGATCGAGAAGAACGACCGCTGCTGCGGCGATTCGGGCACGCTGATGATCGCGCGTCCCGACATCTCGACGCAGGTGCGCTTCCGCAAGGAAGAGGAAGTCATCAAGGGCGCGGACAAGCTGCGCGCCGACGGCTTCGAGGGCGAGGTGAAGATCCTGACCAGCTGCCCGGCCTGCCTGGGTGGCGTGTCGCGCTACAGCGAGGATGCGGGCACGACGGCCGACTACATCGTGGTCGAGATCGCCAAGCATCTGCTGGGCGAGAACTGGATGGCCGACTACGTCAAGCGCGCCAACGACGGCGGTATCGAGCGGGTGCTGGTGTAATGGCCTGCGACCTGTGCAAGCTGCTGGCGGCGCCGGGCGCGGCGCTGGTCTGGGGCGATCATCAGGTGTCGGTGGTCGTTGTGGACGAGGCCGAGTATCCCGGCTTCACGCGGGTGGTGTGGAACGCGCACGTCAAGGAAATGACCGACCTGTCGCCGGCCGAACGCGGCCGCGTGATGGAGGTGGTGTGGGCGGTCGAGTCCGCACAGCGCGCGGTGATGGCGCCGGAGAAGATCAACCTGGCCAGCTTTGGCAATATGACGCCGCATGTGCATTGGCATGTGATACCGCGCTACGTGGACGACGCGCATTTCCCGAATCCGACCTGGGCTGCTGCGCAGCGCGCGTCGGCGCCGGACGTGTTGGCCGCGCGCCGCGCATTGCTGCCGGCCCTGCACGCGGCGATCATCGAACGTTTGAAAGCATAAATCATGAGCAACCAACCTACCGGCCTGACCGTCCATAACAAATCCAAAGTGCTGGACATCGAATTTGACGATGGCGCCTCGTTCTCGATTCCGTTCGAGCTGCTGCGCGTGTATTCGCCGTCGGCCGAGGTGAAGGGGCACGGGGAAGGGCAGGAGGTGCTGCAAGTGGGCAAGCGCGAAGTGGGCATCGCGGCGATGGACCCGGTGGGCAACTACGCAGTGCAGCCGACCTTCACCGACGGCCACAATACGGGCTTGTACACTTGGGACTACCTGTACAAGCTGGGCAATGAGAAAGACGCTTTATGGGCCAACTACATGGACCGTTTGCACGCGTCGGGCTTCGAAGGCGACAGCGGCCGCGAAACCGGCGTCACGCTGACCGGGCCCGGTGGGCAGAACCACAAGGGCTGCGGCCACAAGCACTAAGCTTCTCAACGAGTGACGTGCTCACGCAGCACGTAGGCGAAGATCGCTCGTACATGCAGAGGTAGCTCGCGTAGCGCCTCGATATTGATGGATGGGGCGGGGCTGGCAGGCGGCGGTTCGACAGCCGGTTTCCGGGTTTCTCCCCAATCCTTGTACGGCGACATCTCCATTTGTCGTTTGCGCTCCGCCCTGTCGCGCGCGATCTCGTCGTGCAACGCGTCTATCTCGGCGCGGGATTTTTCGTCAAGTTCGGGAATTTCCAAGTCGGGCGGAATTTCCACATCATATATTTTCATAGCGATTCTCCATCAGTTCAAAGGGTGTTACCAGTTCGGGCAGATGAAGCCTCTGCGCGTTGATCAGTATCCTTAGAAGTCGGAATTGCCCGGCGTTGGCGATGTCCCGGCAATTCCACGTGAGCAGAATTTCGCTCCGGTTCTGCGCGGCACAGGCAATGTGCTCGGCGGATTTCATGGCTCTTGCGTTTAGACCGCCCCCGCAGATTAAAAGTTCGGCAATGCCTTCCGTCCGGCCGCCATCGGGTAGCCGGGGCAAGAATTCAATCTTTCTCAAGCGGCGTGACATGCTGAGCGGATCGCCGTGCTTTATTTCCGCGATGACGTACTCGGAAACATACGTGTTGGTTGCGTCGCAGCGGGTATCCCACCAAAGCTGGGTCAGCTGCTGACAGGCACGGATGATCGGGTTCGGACTTGGCGGATCGGCCAGGTGCAAAATGACGGAAGTGTCGAGATAGACGGTGGGCGGCATGATGGAACCTCCGATGGCTTCAGCCAGATTAGCCCGTCCAGTTGACGGCGGCTTCGGCTAAATCAAACGGATTTCATCAAGCTGTCACAGCGCCGTGCGATAGTGGGCGGTTTCGCTTGATGGGAGTTGGCATGAAGGATGTTTGCAAAGGATTGATGCTGGCGCTGGCCTTGATCGCCGCGCCTGTGGGTGCCCAGGAATACTTCGGCGATGCGCGGCCCGATGCGCCGGAACTGGCGGCGCGCGGCCCCTTGCCGGTCGGCGTGCGCACGCTGACGGCCGAGCACGCCGACCAGCTGGACATCCTGCGCTACAGCGACACCAATCCCAACCCGCGCTACAGCCGCAAGCTGACGCTGGAAGTCTGGTACCCCGCCCAGCTCCAGCCCGGCCAAAAAGAACATACGGTTTATACCGATGTGCTCGGCTCCGGCCCGAACGACCCGGCCCGCCCCAACACCCCGTTCACCTTCAACGGCCGCGCCGCGCGCGATGCCGCACCGCAGGCCCCGGTCGCCACCGCGCCGGCTGGCGGCTATCCGCTGGTGATCGTCTCGCACGGCTATCCCGGCTCGCGCCTGCAGATGAGCTACCTGACCGAGAACCTCGCCTCCAAAGGCTACATCGTGGTGGCGATCGACCATCCCGAATCGACCCGCGCCGACAAGGCCGGCTTCGCCAGCACGCTGCTGAACCGCGCACAGGACGACCTGTTCGTGCTGCAAACCGTGGCCGCGTGGAGCCAGCCCGGCAGCGGCAACTTCCTGTCCGGCCTGGTCGACGCCGACAACACCGCGCTCATCGGCTACTCGATGGGCGGCTACGGCGCGCTCAACACGGTGGGCGCCGGAGTCAGCCCGTCAGCGGTGGCGTTCGTCCCCGGCGGCAAGCTGGCCGTCAACCAGCAGGGCAATGCGCAATACGAGGCGCGGCGCGATCCGCGCATCAAGGCGGTGGTGGCGTTCGCGCCATGGGGCGGCGCGCACAAGGTGTGGGAGCCGGCCGGGCTGGCCGGCGTGCGCACGCCGACGCTGTTCGTCAGCGGCGACCAGGATGATGTTGCCGGCTATCAGGACGGCGTGCTGCGCCTGTTCGAGGGCGCCATCCACGCCGACCGCTACCTGCTGACCTACCAGGGCGGCCGCCACAACTCGGCGCCGAACCCGCCGTCGCCGGCCATGCTGGGTAACTTCGACGACTTCATGTCCTATGCCGAGCCGATGTGGGACAGCCGCCGCATCAACAACATCAACCAGCATTTCGTGACGGCTTTCCTCGGCATCCACCTCAAGCAGCAGCCGTTGCAGTCCTACCTGGACCTGCCGCCGCTGGGCGCGGACGGCACCATCAAGCCCGATCCGGGCCTGTGGAAGGGTTTTCCCAAGCGCGCCGCGCTGGGACTGGCGTGGCGGCACTTGCCGGCGCAGTGAGCGCCGTGGCGTTTAGTCCTTCAGCCGGCTGTTCTGGCAGCCCGAGCTGGAGCACTCGCGCAGGCGGTCCTGCAGGAACTGGGCGCGCTGGATGGTGGTGTTGGCGGCGCAGTCGAGGTTGACGTAGAAATCGTTGGCCTCGCGCTTGGAGCAGCTCTTGTTGCGGCGCTCGATCCAGCTCAGCTGGCCGGTTTTGAGCGCCTTCTTGCCGTCGGCGTCCAGCTTGGCGCTGAGGTTTTTGTAATTCTCGTTGAGCTCCTTGTCCGCCTCCTGGTACACCTTGTTCAGGCAATACAGGTCGTCGAAGTCGTTTTTCGGCTTGTCGCAGGCGGAGTTGGCGAAGGCTGCGCCCGAAGCGCAGAACAGCAATGCAGCAATAACTTTTTTCATCTTGGGAATCCCCGGATTATGTGAGTTGCAGATTTTGCCATAGTTGCCGCCCGCCCTCAATGCGGGCAGCTTGTATAATGCAGGCAAACTAACAGGCCTGCCTATCATGACCAATACTACTCACTTCGGTTACAAAACCGTCGCGGAAGACCAGAAGGTCCGCGAAGTCGCCAAGGTTTTCCATTCTGTCGCCGCCAAGTACGACATCATGAACGACGTCATGTCGGCCGGCCTGCACCGCATTTGGAAGATGTTCACCATCGCCAACGCCGCCGTGCGTCCCGGTTTCAAGTGCCTGGACATCGCCGGCGGCACCGGCGACCTGGCCAAGGTGTTCGCCAAACAAGCCGGCCCGACCGGCGAAGTCTGGCTCACCGACATCAACGAGTCGATGCTGCGCGTCGGCCGCGACCGCCTCTTGAATCGCGGCCTGATGACCCCCACCTTGTTGTGCGACGCCGAGAAACTGCCGTTCCCGGACAATTATTTCGACCGCGTCAGCGTCGCCTTCGGCCTGCGCAACATGACCCACAAGGACCAGGCGCTGGCGGAAATGCGCCGCGTGCTCAAGCCGGGCGGCAAGCTGCTGGTGCTGGAATTTTCGAAGGTGGCGGAGCCGCTGCAGAAGCCCTACGACATCTATTCGTTCAAGGTGCTGCCGTGGATGGGCCAGAAGATCGCCGGCGATGCCGAAAGCTATCGCTACCTGGCCGAATCGATCCGCATGCACCCGGACCAGGAAACGCTGAAGACCATGATGGAAGAGGCGGGCCTGGAACGCGTTACGTATTACAACCTGACGGCGGGTGTGGCCGCTTTACACACCGGTATCAAACTGTAGTCATAGGAATAGCATGTACATCAAGAAAATCCTGATCGGCGCCGTGCTGGCCGTGTCCGCAATGTCGATGTTGGCCGAGGCGACCGCCCGTCCAATGGGCGGCGGCCGTACGATCGGACGCCAGTCGCAAAACGTCAGCCGCATGCCGCCGGCCACCGCGCCGCAGCAGGCGCCGCGCCAGGCCGCGCCCGCGCCTGCACCGGCCGCACCGGCCGCACCGGCCGCGATCCCGCCCAAGCCGGCCAGCCCGTGGAAGGGTATCCTGGGCGGCGCGCTGCTGGGCCTGGGCATCGGCGCCTTGTTCTCGCACTTCGGCCTGGGCGGCGCCATCGGCAGCCTGTTCGGCACGCTGATCATGCTGGCGCTGCTGGGCGGCGTGGTGTTCCTGATCGTCCGCCTGGTCCGTGGCCGCGCGCAACCGGCGCCGGCCGCGTTTGGCGGCAATGGCGGTGGCAACAATGTGTACCAGATGCAGCAAAGCCGCACGCCGGACATCGGCTCGCGCCTGCAGCCTGAGCCGGTGCAGCAGCCCGCCGCGCCGGTCGCCCACACGCCGTGGGGCGTGCCGGCCGACTTCGACGCGCCGTCCTTCCTGCGCGTGGCCAAGAGCAATTTCATCCGCCTGCAAGCGGCCTGGGACAAGGGCGATTCGGCCGACATCCGCGAATTCACCACCCCCGAGGTGTTTGCCGAGCTGAAGATGCAGATCAGCGAACGCGGCGCGCAAAAGGATTACACCGACGTCGTCACCATCGACGCCGAACTGCTGGGCATCGAGACCAGCGAGCACGACTACCTGGCCAGCGTCAAGTTCACCGGCACCATCAAGCCCGCGCCGGATGCGCTGGCCGAGCCGTTCAACGAGGTGTGGAACCTGTCCAAGCCGGTGTCCGGCGCATCCGGCTGGATGCTGGCTGGCATTCAACAACTTGCGTAATTGCCGTAAATTCCCGGCAAGCTGGTAAGATCAAGACCGCCCGTATTTTCGGGCGGTTTTGTTTTGCGGTTTTTGTTTTCATGGTTAGCGAATGACACCACCGAATTTCTCCGCTGCGGCGCCGGCCAGCGCCGCCATCAATCACTTGCTGGCGCAGGAGCCGTGGGCGCGCAAGGAATTGTTGCGCCACGCCGGCAAGATCGCCGCCATCGACACCGGCGCCGTCGTGCTGCGCCTGCGCGTGACGGCCGACGGCATGCTGGAGGCCGCGCCGCCCGAGGAACCGGCCCGCGTGACCATCCGCGTCAAGCTGTCCGACCTGCCGCTGATCGCGCAGAACCGCGAGCGCGCCTTTTCCTACGTGCAGATCGAGGGCGACGCCGAATTCGCCAACGCCATCTCCAACCTGAGCAAGTCGCTGCGCTGGGAAGCCGAGCACGACCTGGAAAAAGTGGTGGGCCCGATCGCCGCCGTGCGCGTGGTGTCCGGCGCCAAGTCGGTATTTGAAGCGATCAAGACTGGCCACCAGAAGCTGGCCGAGAACGTCGCCGAATTCCTGCTCGATGAAAAACCCGTGCTGATCCGCCCGCAAACGGTGGAAGCCTTCTCGGCCGACGTGGTGCGCCTGCGCGACGACGTCGAGCGCGCCGCCAAGCGCCTGGCCAAACTGGAACAGAAACTGGATCCCAAATGATGTTGAAATTTTTACGCCTGCTGAAGATCCTGCGGGTATCGGTGCAGTACGGCCTCGACGAAATCGCCATCTCCGGCCTGAAAAAGCCGCGCATCGCCAAGCTGATCGACACCGTGTTCTTCTGGCGCGACCTGTCGGCGCCGCGCGGCGTGCGCCTGCGCATGGCGCTGGAGGAACTGGGGCCGATCTTCGTCAAGTTCGGCCAGGTGCTGTCGACCCGCCGCGACCTGATCCCGGCCGACCTGGTCGAGGAACTGTCGCGCCTGCAGGACCGCGTGCCGCCGTTCGATTCCGACCTGGCCATCGCGCAGATCCGCAAGTCGCTGGGCGCCCACCCAGACCAGCTGTTCGCCAGCTTCGAGCGCACGCCGGTGGCGTCGGCCTCGATCGCGCAGGTGCACTTCGCCACGCTCAAGGATGGCAAGCAGGTGGCGGTCAAGGTGCTGCGTCCCGGCATGAAGAAGTCCATCGACGAGGACGTCGCGCTGATGCACATCGCGGCCGAATGGATAGGCCGCATCTGGTCCGACAGCAAGCGCCTCAAGCCGAGGGAAGTGGTCGCCGAGTTCGACAAATACCTGCACGACGAGCTGGACCTGATGCGCGAGGCCGCCAACGCCAGCCAGCTGCGCCGCAACTTCGCCGACTCCCAGCTGCTGCTGGTGCCGGAAATGTACTGGGATTACTGCTCCAGCAGCGTGATCGTCATGGAGCGCATGCACGGCATCCCGGTGTCGCAGATCGACCGCCTGGAGGCGGCCGGCGTGGACTTGAAAAAACTGTCCAGCGACGGCGTCGAGATCTTCTTCACGCAGGTGTTCCGCGACGGCTTCTTCCACGCCGATATGCATCCGGGGAACATCCTGGTGTCGGTCGACCCGCAGAGCTTTGGCCGCTACATCGCGCTCGACTTCGGCATCGTCGGCACGCTCAACGACTTCGACAAGGACTACCTGTCGCAGAACTTCCTGGCCTTCTTCCGCCGCGACTACAAGCGCGTGGCCGAGGCCCACATCGAGTCCGGCTGGGCGCCCAAGGAAACCCGCGTCGACGAGCTGGAGTCCGCCGTGCGCGCCTGCTGCGAGCCGATCTTCGACCGGCCGCTGAAGGACATCTCGTTCGGCCAGATCCTGCTGCGCCTGTTCCAGACCTCGCGCCGCTTCAACGTCGAAGTGCAGCCGCAGCTGGTGCTGCTGCAAAAGACGCTGCTCAACATCGAAGGCCTGGGCCGCCAGCTCGATCCCGACCTGGACCTGTGGAAGACCGCCAAGCCCTACCTGGAAAACTGGATGGCCGAGCAGGTCGGCTGGCAGGGCATGTGGCAGCGCCTGAAGGCGGAAGCGCCGCGCTACACCCACGTGCTGCCGCAGCTGCCGCGCCTGCTGCACCGCGCGCTGGAGCAGCAGGGCGAGAAGCCGTCCGACAACGCCGAGCTGATCAAGGTGCTGATCCACGAGCAGCAGCGCACCAACCGCCTGCTGAGCTTTGTGATCTACTTCGCCTGCGCGTTCGGCACCGGCGTGGCCGGCTACCAGCTGTACCTGCGCTGGCATCACTTCGTCTGACGATGGTGGACTTCGCACAGCGCGACCCGGCCTCGCCGGCGTTCTGGGACGAGCGCTTCGAGCGCCAGTTCACGCCCTGGGACCGGGGCGGCGTGCCGCAGGCGCTGCGCGAGTTCGCCGCCGCCAGCGCGCCGCTGGCCACGCTGATCCCCGGCTGCGGCTCGGCCTACGAGCTGGCCTTCCTGGCCGACGCCGGCTGGGACGCGGTGGCCATCGATTTCTCGCCGGCGGCGGTGGCGGCCGGCAAGGCGGCGGTGGGCCCGCACGCGGCGCGCGTGGTCGAGGCCGACTTCTTCACATGGCAGCCGCAGCGGCCGCTGCAATTGATCTACGAGCGCGCCTTCCTGTGCGCCTTGCCGCGCGCGATGCGGCCGCGGGTGGCGGCACGCTGGGCGGACCTGCTGGCGCCGGGCGCGCTGCTGGCTGGCTACTTCTTCTTCGACGATGTGCCCAAGGGCCCGCCGTTCGGCATCGCCCGCGCCGAGCTGGACGCCTTGCTGCAGGCCGGCTTCGAGTGCATCGCCGACGACGCCGTCGGCGATTCCATCCCCGTGTTCAAGGACAAGGAACGCTGGATGGTCTGGCGCCGCCGGGGCGAAATCGGCGGCTGATCGCCCTTGTCCCATCGGAAACAGGCAGCTTGCCGGCAAAAAGCTTTATAATTCAGGGTTTTGATGATTTTTGCGGAGTAATAGATGCCGATCTACGCCTACCGCTGCGAGGCATGTGGTTTTGCCAAGGATGTCTTGCAGAAGATTTCCGACCCGCAGCTGACTGTTTGCCTGTCGTGCGGCAAAGAAACGTTTAAGAAACAATTGACCGCCGCCGGCTTCCAGTTGAAGGGTTCGGGCTGGTACGTGACCGATTTCCGTGGCGGCACGCCGCCGGCGACCGGCACCGCGACCGGACCGGCCACGCCTGCGCCGACGGAAACGCCGGCCGCCGCGCCTGCGGCCCCGGCTTCCGGCACGAAATCGGACTGAAACGCGGACTCAGCCACACCCACTCTAAGAGCAATCGATGCGTAAATATTTCATTACCGGCTTGCTGGTCCTGGTGCCCCTGGCGATTACCGCCTGGGTGCTGAACCTGGTCATCAGCACCATGGACCAGTCGCTGCTGTTGATACCGAAAGACTACCGGCCGGATATGCATAAGCTGATCGGCTTCGATCTGCCCGGCCTGGGTGCGCTGCTGACGGTCCTCATCGTGTTCCTGACCGGCCTGCTGACCAACAACCTGGTCGGCAACTACGTGCTCAAGCTGTGGGAAAAACTGCTGACCCGCATCCCGGTCGTCAGTTCGCTGTATTCCAGCGTCAAGCAGGTGTCGGACACGCTGTTCTCGTCGTCCGGCAACGCCTTCCGCAAGGCGGTGCTGATTCCGTACCCGCACCAGAACTCGTACACCATCGCCTTCCTGACCGGCACCCCCGGCGGCGACGTCAAGAACCATCTGGTCGGCGACTACATCAGCGTCTACGTCCCGACCACGCCGAACCCGACGTCGGGCTTTTTCCTGATGATGGCGCGCAAGGATGTGGTCGAGCTCGACATGTCCGTCGATGCCGCCCTGAAGTACATCGTATCGATGGGTGTGGTGGCGCCGGAAGAGGCGCCCAAGTCCATCGAAATCGCCAAATAAAGATTAACTGAGTAACTTAACCTGAACCGAGAAATAAACATGTCCTCAATGCGTACTCACTACTGCGGCCTCACCACTGAAGCGCTGCTTGGCCAAACTGTCAGCCTGTGCGGCTGGGTACATCGTCGCCGCGACCACGGTGGCGTGATCTTCATCGACCTGCGCGACCGCGAAGGCCTGGTGCAGATCGTGTGCAATCCGGAACAGGCTGAAGTATTCAAGGCCGCCGAAGCCGTGCGTAACGAGTTCTGCCTGCGCGTCACCGGTGTGGTCAAGGACCGCCTGGCCGGCACCGTCAACGCCAACCTGGCATCGGGCAAGATCGAAGTCATCTGCTCGCAGCTGGAAGTGCTGAACCCATCCGTGGCCGTGCCGTTCCAGCTGGACGACGACAACCTGTCGGAAACCACCCGCCTGACCCACCGCGTGCTGGACCTGCGCCGTCCGCAGATGCAGAACAACCTGCGCCTGCGCTACAAGGTCACGATGGAAGTGCGCAAGTACCTCGACGACCTGGGCTTCATCGACATCGAAACCCCGATGCTGACCAAGTCGACCCCGGAAGGCGCGCGCGACTACCTGGTGCCGTCTCGCGTCAACGCCGGCAACTTCTTCGCGCTGCCGCAATCGCCGCAGCTGTTCAAGCAGCTGCTGATGGTCGCCAACTTCGACCGTTACTACCAGATCACCAAGTGCTTCCGCGACGAAGACCTGCGCGCCGACCGCCAGCCTGAATTCACCCAGATCGACTGCGAGACCTCGTTCCTGACCGAACAGGAAATCCGCGACCTGTTCGAAGACATGATCCGCAAGGTGTTCCGCAACACCATGAACGTCGAACTGCCTAACCCGTTCCCGGTGATGGACTTCGCCGAAGCCATGGGCAAATACGGTTCGGACAAGCCGGACATGCGCGTCAAGCTGGAATTCACCGACCTGACCGAAGTGATGAAGGATGTCGACTTCAAGGTGTTCTCGGGCGCCGCCAACCTGCCTAACGGCCGCGTGGTCGGCCTGCGCGTACCGAAGGGCGGCGACATGCCACGTTCGGAAATCGACGCCTACACCCAGTTCGTCGCCATCTACGGCGCGCGCGGCCTGGCGTACATCAAGGTCAACGAGAAGGCCAAGGGCCGCGACGGCCTGCAATCGCCGATCGTCAAGAACCTGCACGACGCCGCACTGGCCAAGGTGCTGGAACTGACCGGCGCCGAAGACGGCGACCTGATCTTCTTCGGTGCGGACAAAGCCAAGGTGGTCAACGACGCCATCGGCGCGCTGCGCGTCAAGATCGGCCATTCGGAATTCGGCAAGAAGGCCGGCCTGTTCGACGACGTCTGGGCGCCGCTGTGGGTGATCGACTTCCCGATGTTCGAATACGACGAAGAGTCGGACCGCTGGACCGCGACCCACCACCCGTTCACCGCGCCGAAAGACGGCCACGAAGACTGGCTGGAAACCAATCCGGGCGCCTGCATCGCCAAGGCCTACGACATGGTGCTGAACGGCTGGGAACTGGGCGGCGGTTCGATCCGTATCCACCGCGAGGAAGTGCAGTCGAAAGTGTTCCGCGCATTGAAGATCGACGCCGACGAAGCCCGCCTGAAGTTCGGCTTCCTGCTCGACGCGCTGCAATACGGCGCGCCGCCGCACGGTGGCCTGGCGTTCGGCCTGGACCGTATCGTGACCCTGATGACCAAGTCCGATTCGATCCGCGACGTGATCGCCTTCCCGAAAACCCAGCGCGCGCAGGATCTGCTGACCCAGGCGCCGTCGGAAGTGGACGAGAAGCAGTTGAAAGAACTGCACATCCGTCTGCGCGCGGCCGAGCCGAAAGTGGCAAGCTAAATCTTTGCAATGGAAAGGGCGCTTCGGCGCCTTTTCTTTTATCCGAATCATGAAGCCTTACAAGATTCCCGAATCGGTGCTGGTGGTGATCCACACGGCCGACCTGCAAGTGCTGCTGATCGAGCGCGCCGACCGGCCCGGCTACTGGCAGTCGGTGACCGGCTCGCTGGACGCGCCCGACGAGCCGCTGCTCGACACCGCCCGCCGCGAGCTGTTCGAGGAAACCGGCATCGTCGCCGACGGCGAGACCATCGTGCTGCGCGACTGGCAGCTGTCCAACGTCTACACGATCTACCCGGTGTGGCGCCACCGCTACGCGCCGGGCGTGACCGAGAACACCGAGCACGTCTTCAGCGTCGAGGTGCCGCGCGACATCGCCATCACGCTGGCCCCGCGCGAGCACCTGAACCACGTCTGGCTGCCCTGGCTGGAGGCGGCCGACCGTTGCTTTTCTTCCTCCAACGCTGAAGCTATATTACAATTGACAAGATATTGCCGCACGGCATAATTTTTCAGATCGCGGGCCGCCTGTTCATTCCGATTCTTTTTGCATAGAATCAAGAGGCAGGCCTGCCTGACGGCCCGCTTCCAGGAGAACCCGCATGACCACCCCCAGCACGTCCAGCCCAGCCTCGTTTGTTATCGATTCCGGCACCTTGTCCACCGACGCGCTGTTGAGCGGCTACAAGTGGGGCGGCGGCGTCGGCACGGGCGCCACGGTCACCTACAGCTTCCCGTTTGTCGGCGGCCTGGCGTACTTCAGCGGACCGGGCGGCGGCAGCTATTCCGACCTGGACGAGCCGCACGCCACCCAGCATTACGGCCTCAACGCGGTGCAGCAGACGGCCGCGCAGACCGCGCTGCAGGCCTGGGCCAACGTCGCCAACATCAAGCCGGTGCTGGTGGCCGACACCAGCACCACGGTCGGCGATATCCGCCTGGCCTGGACCTCGGCCACCGAGACCGCCAGCGGCGGCGGCGGCGCCTGGGGCTGGGCCAGCTTCCCGAGCAGCACCTACCCGTCCGGCGGCGACGTCTGGATCAGCACCGACGCGGGCGGCGCGCTCAGCAATGACGACTGGTCGGTGGGCTCCTACAACTACATGTCGCTGGTGCATGAGCTGGGCCACGCGCTGGGCCTCAAGCATCCGTTCGAGGACACGCCGGTCGATCCCCTGCACTCGACCCGCCAGTACTCGCTGATGGCCTACGACGACGCGCCGCACAGCCTGTTTGTGCGCGTCACCGAGAGCGCCAATTCAGCCTCGTGGCAATCCTTCACGGTGGTGCCGAACTCGCCGATGCTGGACGATATCGCGGCGATGCAATACATGTACGGCGCCAACACCACTTACCACACCGGCAATGACACCTACACCTTCGATCCATCCACGCCGTTCATGAGCACCATCTGGGACGCGGGCGGCAACGACACCATCTCCATTTCCAACTTCAGCAACGGTTCGCTGATCGACCTGCAGCAGGGGCATTACTCGTCCATCCACATCCCGTCCGACACCGGCGCCGGCATCAATTGGCAGACCGATCCGCCGGTACCGACCTACGACGGCACCAACAACCTGGCCATCGCCTACGGCACGGTGATCGAGAACGCCACCGGCGGCAGCGGCGACGATACGCTGATCGGCAACAGCAGCAGCAACCACCTGCAGGGCAATGGCGGCCACAACATCATCGACGGCGGCGCCGGCATCGACACCGCCGTCTACACGGGCACCTTCGGCAGCTACACGGTGGCCGCCAGCGGCGCCGGCTATACGGTCACCTCCAAGACCGATCCGGGCCAGAGCGACAGCCTGAGCAATATCGAGCGCCTGGCCTTCGCCGACGGCACCATGGCGCTGACCCAGGCCGCCGTGGACGAGGATGCGGCGCGCGCGCCGTATGTGGCGATGGCGCAGAAATTCTACATCGCGTATTTCGGCAATCCCGCCGACCCCGGCGGCCTGAACAGCATGGTCAACCAGATGATGACCACCCACGCGCCGACCACCACCGGCGGCTTCATCCAGGCGTATTACACCAACGCCACCGTCAAGGCGATGGTGGACAATTTCGCCCTCAGCTCCGACCCCGCCGCGCTGGGCAACGGCAGCGACCTGGATTTCCTGACCGCGATTTATGCCCACGTGCTGGGCCGGGCCCCGGACGAGGGCGTGAATTACTGGGTCAACTCGCTTAAGGCCGGCTTGCCGCGCCCGCTGGCCGCGCTCAGCGTGCTGGAGGGCGCGGAACGCAACACCAGCGCCCAGGGCCTGATGGATGGCGCGCTGGTGAACAACCGCCTGGTGGTCGCCTCCAATTTCACCGCGCTGCTCGATACGCCTGCCGAACAGGCCGGCTACTCCGGCAGCGCCGCAGCGTCCGTGGCGCGCTCCTTGCTGACCCACGTCGACCAGAACACCAGCCTGTTTGCCTACGAGTCCACGGTGATCCAGACGGTGGCTTCGCTGGCCGGCAGCGCCCAGACCGGCGCGGCGCCGCAGGAAGTGGTGCTGGTCGGCACCGGCACGCTCGAGCACGCCTGGGCCTAGTCCCGCGTTGTGTGCGGCAGCATACGCCGCGATCGCGGACTCAGGGTTAGAATACAAGAATGAAAATCCGAGTCGCGACCTACAACATTCACAAGGGCGTGTCCGCCATCCGCAGCGAGCCGCGGGTGCTGGCGCTCAAGCAGGCGATCGGCCTGTTCGACGCCGACGTGGTGTTCCTGCAGGAGGTGCAGGGCAAGCACGACCTGAACGCCGCCAAGTACGGCGCCGAGCACCTGGGCCACAAGCACTGGCCGGCCACGGCGCAGCACGAGTATCTGGCCGGCGAGTCGCGCCACGCCCACGCCGCCTACGGCATGAACGCGGTGTACGACCACGGCCACCACGGCAACGCGCTGCTGAGTGCCTTCCCGATCGCCAACCAGGCCAACCACGACGTCTCCGACCACGCCTATGAACAGCGCGGTATCCTGCACTGCGTGCTCAACACGCCCAAGGGCGCGGTGCATTGCTACGTCGTGCATCTGGGCCTGTTCGAGGCGGGCCGCCGTCGCCAGACCCAGGCGCTGATCTCGGCCGTGCGGGCCTCGGCGCCGGACGGCGAGCCGGTCATCATCGCCGGCGATTTCAACGACTGGCGCAACACCCTCAGCGCCGAACTGCGTAACGCGCTCGGCGTGGTCGAGGCCTTCGACCAGATCGGCTCCAACTCCACGCTCGACGAGCTGGTGCGCACCTTGCGCCGCAAGGCCAGCGTCACGCCGGCCCGCACCTTTCCGGCGGCGCTGCCGTTCTTCCGGCTGGACCGGATCTACGTGCGCGGCTTCAAGGTCGAGGCGGCCGAGGTGATGCACGGCAGCCTGTGGGCCAAGCTGTCCGACCATGCGCCCATCGTCGCCAACCTGGCGCTGGCCTGACTTATTTATTTGCGCACCAGCGTCGCGCTGTCGAGCTTGACGTCCAGCTGCTGCAGGCTGCTGTTCAGCATGACGAGGTTGGTCTTGTTGGCCACCAGTTCCTTGAGCCGCGCCTCGAAGGCGTCGAGGTAGCGGGTGCAGGGGCTGAGCTTGGCGAAGGCGAAGTAATTTTTGTCCTCGGTCAGGAAGGGGCGCATCGCCATGAACTGCGCGCCGCCGCCATGGCGCGCCAGCCACGCCTCGCCGGTGAACAGGCCGCTGACGAAATAATCGATGCGGCCCAGGCCCAGCTTGCGGAAGTTGCTGTCGGCCGTGCCCGATTCCTCCAGCCGCAGGTGGGCGGCGGAGAACGCCGAGAACTCGCGGCCGAAGGTGTTGCCGAGCGCGATGCCGCCCTTGTGGCTGGCCAGGTCCTGCCAGGTGTTGAAGATGAAGGCGTGCTGGCGCGGCACGAACACCGCCACCGGATTGGGGAAGGCCGGCGTGCGCACGAAGTCCAGGTAGCGTTCGCGCTCGGGCTGGATCTTCAGCGTCGCCACCAGGTCGATCTTGCCGGCCGCCGCCGTGGCCAGCACGCGCTTCCACGGGCCGACGTAGCGCACTTCGTAGGGAATTTTCAAATCGGCCAGGATGCGCGTGGCCAGGTCGACGCTGGGGCCGCGCAGCGTCTTGCCGTCGTACCAGTGCAGCGGCGGATAGTCGGGATCGGCGGACACCACCACCTTGGGGCAATCGGCCAGCACCGCGGCCGCCGCCGGCTGCAGGCAGGACAACATCAGCATCATCGACAGACTACGCATGCTCCGGGCGCTCCATTCCCACAGGGGTTGCAATTTATTATAGACTTGTTTCGCGCCGTATTTGGGAACTCAAGGGTAGAATCCAGCCATGCGCACAGTTAATTTCATCGCCGACAACGAAGTGACCCTGCTCCACACGGGCGCCGACTTCTTTCCGGCCCTGGTCGCCGCCATCGACGCCGCCAGCTACGAGGTGTATTTCGAGACCTACATCTTCGCCGGCGACGACACCGGCAAGATGGTGATGGCGGCGCTGATGAACGCGGCCCGGCGCGGCGTGCAGGTGCGCATGATCACCGACTGGTGGGGCACCGGCCGGCGCCAGATCAACGGCATGCATGTGGAGCTGGTGGCGGCAGGCGTCGAGCACCGCATGTTCAATCCGTGGTTCAAGCGCGGCGTGACCCGCACCCACCGCAAGATCTGCGTGGTCGACCGCCAGGTGGCCTACGTCGGCGGCATCAACATCAACGACGACATGTTCTGCGACCGCAACCGCTCCATCGAGCTGGTCGCGCCGCGCTGGGATTTCGCGGTGCAGGTGCGCGGGCCGCTGGTGGCGGCCATCCACCTGGAGGCGCTGACGCAGTGGCGCCGGCTGGGCCGGCTGGGCATCATCAAGCGGATCGGCCTGTTCCGCGACATGCGCAAGGTGAACAAGATCGCCACGCAGAACATGGTGCAGGCCGGCTTTGTGGTGCGCGACAATTTCCGCAACCGCCGCACCATCCAGCGCGCCTACCTGCAGGCGCTCGGGCGCGCGCGCCACAGCGTGCTGCTGGCCAATCCGTATTTCGCGCCCGGCGCCAAGTTCCGCCACGCGCTGGCCGCCGCCGCCGAGCGCGGTGTCGAGGTCACGCTGCTGATCGGCGTCGGCGAGATCTGGCTGCAGGACGCGGTCGCGCACTCGTTCTATCCGAAACTGCTGGCGGCCGGCGTCAAAGTGGTGGAATATCACAAGACCCAGTTGCACGCCAAGGTCGCCGTGGTGGATGACGACTGGGCCACCGTGGGCTCAAGCAATGTGGACGGCCTGAGCCTGTTTTTGAACCAGGAAGCGAACGTGGTGATCAAGGACGCGGTGTTCGCGCAAAACCTGCGCCAGCACATCGAGGCCGCCATCGCCGAGGGCGTGCTGATCAACCCGGCCGACATCAAGCATGTCGGGCGCTTCCGCCGTATCGGCTACGAGGTCGCGTTCTTCGCGTACAAGATGGTGATGCGGGTCTTCGCAGTGGGGAAATACGCTTGAGCGAAAGTGTCAGACTGGACAAGTGGCTGTGGGCCGCGCGCTTCTTCAAAACCCGTTCGCTCGCCACCGAGGCGGTCGACAGCGGCAAGGTCAAGCTGGGCGGCGACAAGGTCAAGCCGGCGCGCGCGGTGCGCATCGGCGACACGCTGGACATCGATAACGGCTCCGACCGCTGGGAGGTCGACGTCATGAACCTGTCCGACGTGCGGGCCGCCGCGCCCATCGCGCGCAACCTGTACGAGGAAACCGACGCGAGCGTGGCGCGCCGCGCCGACGTGGCCGAGAACCGCCGCCTGTACCGCGAACCGGGCGCGGACATCAAGGGCCGTCCCACCAAGCGCGACCGGCGCCAGCTGGGCAAGGCCGGCGGCTACGATTAGTTCGGCGGGCTTGTCCGTAAGCGCGCCAGGCATAGCAAGCTCAACAACGCGAACACAGCGCCGCTGAGCAGTGTCAGGCGGTAGTCGTGGCCGGACAGGTCGAGCACCGGTCCCTGCACGCCGCTGACCACGATATTGCCCAGCACGACCATCAAATCCTTGGTCGAGTTGTACTGCACGAACTGCGCCTTCGGGAACAGCGCCATCGGCAGCGACGCCGCCGCCGTGAACCAGGCGCCCGACACCACCACATGGGCCAGGTAGAACCACGGGAAGCAGGCCGGATCGCCCAGGCTCAGGTAGCCGAGTGCGGCGGCCGCGCCATACGCGCCCATGATCAGGCTGGACACGCGCAGCGCGCCGTAGTGGTCCACCAGCCAGCCGATGCCGAAGGCGGAGAGGATCGACACCGCATAGCCGTATGCCGTGAGCGTGCCCAGCGTCGATTTCGGAATGCCGGACAGGTGGGCGTAGTACTGGTAGAAGGTGTTGAACGGACTGAAGGTGACGCTGGCCAGCATGAAGGCCGCCACCGCCCACAGGAAGGGCCGGTGCTTGAAGCAGGCGAGCACATGGGCGCGCGGCACGGCCAGCGCGCGCCAGCCGGCCGGGCGCGGCGCGTTGTCGATGCCGCCGCAGGGCGGTTCGCGCACCATCAGGCACACCAGCAGCAGCGCCACGCCGAACACCAGGCCGATGGCCAGCAGGATCTCGCTCAGGTAGTGGTCGGTCAGCGCGAACACCCAGGTGTTGAAGGCGATGCCCACGCCCAGCCCGACGATGCGGAAGGCGGCGTAGAAGCGTCCCAGCAAACCCTGCGGCACGACGTCGTTGACCAGGCCGGTGAACAGCGACACCGCGCTGATGCCGGCGCATTCGAAGATGGTCCAGAACAGGCTGAAGGCGGCCAGGTTGCACAGCCGGCGTCCCGGCGACAGCGCGCCCAGCGCGGCGTCGGCCAGCGCGCCCAGCGTCGGCGAGCAGGCCAGGCCCAGCATGGCGGCGCAGCCGACCGGCGCGGCCACCAGCAGGAAGGGCCGGCGCCGGCCCCAGCGGCTGCGCAGGCGGTCCGAGTGGTAGCCGAGCAGCGGCACCAGCAGCACGCTCAGCAGCGCCGGCACGGTCGACATCAGCAGCGAGGTGGTGGTGTCGGAGGCGCCGTTGCGGCGCAATAGCTCCAGTCCGCTGGGCAGCGCGGCCCGTTCGCGGATCGAGATCGCCAGGTCGCCTACCAGCAGCCAGAACAGCACCGCCAGCAGGCCGGCCGAGGCCACGCCCCAGGCGGCGCGCTGCCCGGCCATGGCGCCGCCCTTGTCCATCAGTCCTGCCGGCGCAGCGGCCCGGTGGAACTGCGCACCACCAGCTCCATCGGGAAGCCGATGCGCTTGGCCTGTATCTCTTCGCCCTGTATCTGCGCCAGCAATTCGCTGACGGCGCGCGCCGCCATGTCGGCGTTGGATTGGCGCATCGTGGTCAGTGGCGGATGCACAAAGCTGGACGTGGAAATATCATCGAAGCCGATCACCGAGATATCGTCCGGCACTTCCAGGCCACGGCTGTGGATGGCGTCGATGGCGCCGAAGCCGGTCTCGTCGTTGGCGGCGAAGATGGCGGTCGGCGGCGACGCCAGCGACAGCAGTTTTTCGGTGGCCGCAAAGCCGCCCGTCTGCGAGAAATTGCCGTCCACCGCCAGTGCCGGATCAGGTGTGAGGCCGGCCGCCAGCAGCGCGTCGTTGTAGCCCTTGAGGCGCTCGGCGCCCTGGCCGGTGCCGGCCGTGCCGCCGATGAAGGCGATGCGGCGGTGGCCCAGCGACAGCAGGTGCTCGACCGCGGTGCGGGCGCCGAGGCGGTTTTCTACCACCACCACCGGCAGCTCGACCGGGCGGGCGTCGAAGCCGACGAACACGCAGGGCAGGCGCTGGCGCTCGACCACGTCGAGGTAGCCGTCGGCCGCGTTCGGCAGCAGCAGCACCAGGCCGGCGCACAGCTGGCTCAGCATCGCGCAGGTTTCCATCCGGCTGGGCAGGTCGAAGCGTTCGGCGTTGTACAGCAGGATGTCGTAGCCCTGGCGCCGCGCCTCGTCGCTGATGGCCTTGGTGATCTCGTGCAGCACCAGCGAGCCATAGTGGTTGACGAACACGCCGATCAGTTTGCTCTTGTCGCCGCGCATGCGGCGCGCCAGCATGTCGGGCGTGTAGTTCAGCTGCGCGGCGGCGGCCAGCACGCGCGTGCGCGCCGCCTCCGACACGTAACCATTGCCGCGGATCGCCCGCGAGGCGGTGATCGGCGAGACCCCGGCGATTTTCGCTACTTCACTCAGTTTGCTGGCTTTTGTCATGTGGTTACGATACCACATCCGCTGTGGCTGTTAAAGATTTCAGTTGTACGATGAGTTTAAGGGGTGGTAACGTGACCACATGCCGAAAAATCAGGCAACGTGGCGCGTTTTTCAGGAGACACCGGCGCGCCATGACAAAACTACACAGTGAATCTTTAGATTGTTGAACACAACAACGGGGGAAATAATGCATAAGAAATTACTCGCCACTCTGCTGCCGCTGGCATTGGCAGCGGCCTACGGCAACGACGCCGCCGCCCAGCAAGCGGCCGCGCCAGCCGCGCCGGCAGAGGGCGCCACCGCCGAACCGACCACCGTGGTGGTCACCGGCTTCCGCTCCAGCCTGCAAAAAGCCTTGAACCTGAAGCAGCAGGCCATCGGCGTGCGCGATTCCATCGTGGCGGAGGACATCGGCAAATTCCCCGAGGCGAACATCGCCGAATCGCTGCAGCGCGTGCCGGGCATCATCCTCAACCGCGACGAGAGCTCGGCCGAAGGCCAGCGTATTTCGATCCGCGGCCTGCCGACCGAGTACTCGGTGACCACGCTCAACGGCGCGCCGGTCAACACCACCTCCACCAGCACCATCGGCAGCGCGGCGCGCGGCTTCAACTACGACGTGTTCGCGTCGGAATTGTTTGGCCGGGTCGATTTCTACAAGTCGCCGCTGGCCGAGCTCAGCGAAGGCGGCCTGGGCGGCGTAGTGGACCTGCAAACCCCACGTCCATTCGACAATCCCAAGCGCACCATCCGCTACGCCGTGTCCGAGGCGTACAACACCATGTCGAAGAATGCCGACCCGATGGGCTTCGCGCTGTACTCCAACACCTGGGGCAATTGGGGTTTCCTGGCCGGCGTCTCGCATTCGGCCAGCACCAACAACCGCTCCGGCTTCGAGGCCACGGGCGGCTACAACAGCTCGGCGCGCGGCAGCCAGAGCCCGGTCAAGGGCAACTTCGCGATGCAGCTGGACTACGACGATCCGCGCGCCAACCTGGGCGGCTACACCCGCAGCCAGATCGACAACGCGCTGCTGCCGCGCATCTACCGCTTCTACGGCTCGGCCAACGAGCGCACCCGCGACGGCCTGGTGTCGTCGCTGCAGTACAAGACGGCCGACCTGAACCTGAGCCTGGACGTGCTCGGCTCCAAGCTGACCAATCATCGCGACGAGATGTACATGGGCCTGCTGATCCGCAACAGCAAGACCACCAACCGCGCCGCGCCCGCCGGCCAGAACGGCCACAACGGCCTGGTGCCGCTGAACGTGCACATCGATCCCGATTCCAACCTGTTGACCGGCACCTTCGGCAACACCTCGTACAGCAGCGGCGTCACCTACAGCGAGGATGAAACCAAGTTCGGCTACGCCGCCCTGAACGGCCGCTGGGCCGCCACCAGCAAGCTGGCGCTGACCGGCCAGCTGAGCGCCAACAACAGCAACGCGCTCACCTACCAGGACACGCTGTCGGGCCAGATCTTCGGCGTCGACTCCACCATCGACTACGGCAGCGACCACGTGTATCCATCGCTGTCGTCCACCTCCAGCTACACCGACCTGAACAACTACCAGGGCTTCGGCGTCGGCACCACCTGGACCCGCGAGACCGACAAGGGCAAGCAGGGCCGCCTGGTGGCGGACTGGGACTACGACCTGCCTGGCGACTGGACTGGCCACCTGAAGGCCGGCGTGGTGTACGTGGAGACCACCAAGGGCATCGCCAAGCGCAACGGCACGGCCGCCGCCACCGCCAAGCTCAACGGCCTGGGCAACGCCGGCATGCGCGGCCTGATGACCACCTCGCTGCCGATCGACAATCTCGATATGGGCGCCGGCTGGCCGCACGCCTGGGGCACCTTCACCCGCTCCTCGACCTACTCGGCCTTCGATCCGCTGGCCTACAACACCGAAGCCACGTTCACGCCGGCGCAGAGCTTCAGCGCGACGGAAAAAGTGTCGACCGGTTTCATCCAGTCCGACTTCAAGGGCGAGGTCGCCGGCCACGAACTGCGCTTCAACGCCGGCGTGCGCTACTCGCGCACCGAGACCGGCATCGACAACTTCAAGCAGCAGGGCGCCAGCCTGACCTACGCCGCCAACCACGAGCAAGGCACCTACAGCAATGTGCTGCCGGCCTTCAGCGCGGCGCTGGACCTGACCGAGAACCTGATGTGGCGCGCCTCGTGGGGCAAGACCGTGAGCCGGGCCTCGCTGTCGATCATCGCGGCGCAGACCGTCATTCCGAATCCCTTTGACAACTCGGCCACCGCCGGCAACGCCAGCCTGAAGCCGCAGCAATCGAAGAATCTGGACACCAGCCTGGAGTGGTACTTCCAGCCGGGCAGCCTGCTGTCGGCCGCCGTGTTCCGCAAGAAGCTGACCGACGCCACCGTGGCCAACACCACCAACACCACCTTTGGCGCGCTGGGCTTGCCGGACACGGCGCTGGGCGCGATCTTCCAGGACGCCAACGGCCACGTCGATCCCAACCTGCCGATGACCTTGCGCAGCTATACCAACGCCGGCGAGCAGACGCTGAAGGGTTACGAGCTGGCCTACCAGCAGGCGTTCACCTTCCTGCCGGAACCGTTCAAGGGCTTCGGTGCGCTGGCCAGCTACACCCACATCGATCCGTTCAACAGCGCCAAGTGGATCACCAACGCCGGCAAGGAGATCGAGGTCAACTCGGTGCCCAAGTATGCCTACAGCACCACCGCCTATTATGAGCGCGGACCGCTGGCGCTGCGCATGTCCTACAACTACAAGGGCCGCTCGCTGCACTCGGACAATCCGCGCAACCTGGGCGACGATCTGATCCGCTGGCACGCGGGACGCGGCTACCTGGACGCCAACGTCAGCTACAAGATCAATGAACAATTGGAGCTGCGTATCGACGGCATGAACCTGTCCAACACGCTGGCCTACGACTACTTCGAGGACGCCAGCGGCCAGTACGGCAGCGGCAAGAAGACGCGCATGGACTACGCCAAGTACGACGGCCGCACCATCAAGGTTGGATTGCGTGGCAAGTTCTAAGCATCTGCTGCCGTTGCTGCTGGCCTGCGTGGCCTGCGCGGCGTCGGCCGCCGGTCCCGCGCGCGTGGTCGACGTCGCGCCGGGCTGGGCGAACAATTCGGTCAACGCCGTGGTGTTCCGCAAGAACTCGCTGGTGTCGGATGGCGATATGCAGTACATCGCTTTCTACGACAAGGACGCGGCCGTGGTGCTGGGCAAGCGCAAGCTGGGCACCACGCGCTGGACGCTGCAGCGCACGCCGTACCGCGGCAACGCGGCCGACGCGCACAACAGCATCAGCATCATGGTGGACGGCGCCGGCTACCTGCACCTGGCGTGGGACGCGCACAACCAGCGCCTGCGCTATGCGCGTGGCAAGCGGCCCGGCGCGCTGGAGCTGGGTCCGGAAACGCCGATGCTGGGCAAGGACGAGGACTCGGCCACCTATCCCGAGTTCTTCCGTTGCCCGGACGGCAGCCTGCTGTTCCTCTACCGCGACGGCGGCTCCGGCCACGGCAACCTGGTGATGAACCGCTACGACGTGGCGAGCGCCACCTGGACCCGGCTGCACAGCAAGCTGATCGACGGGGAAGGGCAGCGCAGCGCCTACTGGCAAGCCTTCGTCGACCGCGCCGGCACCATCCACCTGTCGTGGGTGTGGCGCGAATCCCCGGATGTGGCCAGCAACCACGACATGGCCTACGCCCGCTCGCGCGATGGCGGCCTGACGTGGGAGCACAGCGGCGGCGAACGCTACACGTTGCCGATCACGGCCGGCAGCGCCGAGTACGCCGCGCACATTCCGCAGAACAGCGAGCTGATCAACCAGACCTCGATGGCGGCGGAGGCCGACGGCGAGCCGGTGATCGCCAGCTACTGGCGCGTGACCGGCTCGACTGTGCCGCAGTATCACCTGCTGTACCGTGACGGCGGCGCGTGGCGGCAACTTGACCTGGATTTCCGTCGCACGCCGTTTTCGCTGAGCGGCCTGGGCACGAAGGCGATACCGATATCGCGGCCGCAGATCATGGTGGACCACCAGCGCGCCTTGCTGGTGTTCCGCGATGCCGAGCGCGGCAACAAGGTATCGGTGGCCACCATCGCCGATCTGCACCGGCCGCGCTGGACCGTGCGCGATCTGGGCACGGCGCCGGTGGGCGCGTGGGAGCCATCGTTCGATACCGAGCTGTGGCGGCGACGCGGCGAGCTGCACCTGTTCGTGCAGGACGTGCCGCAGCTGGACGGCGAGGGCGCGTCCGCCGGCGCATCGTCGCCGGTGCAGGTGTGGCAGTGGAAGCCCTGATGTACCGAGCACTCCAGACCGGAGCCACGTCATGGTTCCGGGCATTTATGCCGAAGGTGGCGGTCCCGCGCCTTCGGCCCTTTTTTACATGACACTATGAACCTAAAAAAATACGCGCAAGGATTGCTGTTGCTGCTGGCCGTCACGATGGGCGGCTGTGCCACGCCGGCAAAGGACGGCGCGGCCATCGACGCCAGCAGGGCGGAAGTGGTCGCCATCATCGACCAGGTCAACGGACACTGGCAGCGCAGCACGCCTGCGCAGCAGTGGGCGTTCTGGCACGTGGCAGCCTACCAGACGGGGAATATGGCGGCCTACCAGGTCACGCACAACGAGGCCTACCGGCGCTACGCCGAAGCCTGGGCCGAGCACAACCAGTGGATGGGCGCACGCTCGCCGGACAAGAGCCGCTGGCAACACACCTACGGCGAGACCGACGATCACGTGCTGTTCGGCGACTGGCAGATCTGCTTCCAGACCTACACCGACCTGTACAAGCTGGCCCCCGATCCGCGCAAGATCGCCCGCGCCCGCGAGGTGATGGAATACGAGATGAGCACCGCGCGCGATGATTACTGGTGGTGGTCCGACGGCCTGTACATGGTGATGCCGGTGATGACCAAGCTGTACGGCGTGACAGGCGACCGCCGCTATCTTGAGAAACTGCACCAGTATTTCGAATACGCCAACAGCATCATGTACGACCTGGTCGAACACCTGTACTACCGCGACGCCAAGTACGTCTATCCCGCGCATGCCAGCGTCAACGGCAAGAAGGACTTCTGGTCGCGTGGCGACGGCTGGGTGTTCGCGGCGCTGGCCCGCGTGCTGGACGAACTGCCGGCCGACGATCCTCATCGCGCCGACTACGTGGCCCGCTTCAAGGACATGGCGCAGGCGCTCAAGCGCGCCCAGCAACCGGAAGGCTACTGGACCCGCAGCCTGCTCGATCCGCAGCACGCGCCGGGGCCTGAAACCAGCGGCACGGCCTTCTTCACCTACGGCTACCTGTGGGGCATCAACCACGGCGTCCTGGCGCGCGACGAATACCTGCCGGTGGCGCGCAAGGGCTGGCATTACCTGAGCAAGGTGGCGCTGCAGCCGGATGGCCGCGTCGGCTACGTCCAGCCGATCGGCGACCGAGCGATACCGGGCCAGGTGGTTGACCAGAATTCGACCGCCGATTTCGGCGTGGGCGCTTTCCTGCTGGCGTCGGCGGAACTGGTACGCTTGCTCGATCAAAAATAAGGAGACACGATGGAACGTCGCAACTTTATGCAGGCGGTGCTGGCCGGCACCGCTGCTACCGGCTTGATGAACGCCGGCGCCGCAGCCGCTGCCGACAGCGCACCGGCCCTCGGCGGTGAGCGCGCCTACATGGCCGGCCTGTTGCAGCAGATGGCCGAGCCGGTGCTGTCGAACATGGCGCAGGGTCGGCTGAAGAAGAACTTCCCGCTGGAGCTCAGTCCGACGTGGGACGGCCGCGATCCCGGCGTCGCCTACCTTGAGTGCTTCGGCCGCCTGATCGCCGGCGCCGCACCCTGGCTGGCGCTGCCGGACGACGGCACGGCCGAGGGCAAGACACGCCATCGCCTGCAACAGCTGGCGCTGCAAAGCTACACCAACTCGGTCGACCCGAAGAACCCGGACTACCTGCTGTGGAAAGGGCCGGGCCAGACGCTGGTCGATTCGGCCTACTTCACCAACGCGCTGATGCGCGCGCCGAAAGCGCTGTGGGACCCGCTGGACAAAGTCACCAAGCAGCGCATCATCGCCGAGATCAAGAGCCTGCGGCGGATCGAGCCGCCGTACATCAACTGGCTGCTGTTCGCCGCCATGAACGAGGCGTGGCTGTTGTCCATCGGCGAGGAAGCCGATCCGCTGCGCATGAACGTGGCCATCCGCAAGATCAACGAGTGGTACGTGGGCGACGGCTGGATCAAGGACGGCGAGTCCTTCCACTTCGACTACTACTGCTCGTACGTGATGTACCCGATGCTGCTGGAAATACTGGAAGTGCTGGTGCGCTGCAAAGGGCCGTTCTGGAACGCCAAGCCGGAGGAACTGCTGGCGCAGGCGCTGCAACGCACGCAGCGCTATTGCGAACACCTGGAGCGCTTCATCTCGCCGACCGGCACCTACCCGCCGATCGGCCGCTCGCTGACCTACCGCACCGCCGTGTTCCAGCCGCTGGGCCTGCTGGCCTGGCGCAAGCAACTGCCGGCCAGCCTGCCGGCCGGACAGGTGCGGGCCGCGCTGCACGCCGTGCACCAGACGGTGTGGTCAGGCCCGAGCAACTTCACCCGCGACGGCTTCCTCAACATCGGCTTCGTCGGGCACCATCCCGAGCTGGGCGACTGGTACTCCAACAACGGCAGCATGTACATCGCCTCCGAAGGCTTCCTGTCGCTGGGCTTGCCGGAAAACGATGCCTACTGGACCGCGCCGGCGCAGGACTGGACCCAGAAGCTGGCCTACTCGGGCCGCCAATTCCCCAAAGACTATCCGGTGAAATACTGACATGCACGCACGTTACGCACTCTTGCTGGCGCTGGCCGGCACCTCCGCCGGCGCGGCGGAACGGCTGGCCGTCACGGCCACTCACGAGCTCGACGCGGCGCGGCCGGCTGAAACCATCGCCATCCCATGGTCCGAGGTCAACCAGGCCTTGCCGGGCGCGCTGCTGCAACGCCTGACCGTGCGCGACGCGGCCGGCCACAGCCTGCCGTACCAGGTGACCAACGTCGCGCCGGAAGCCAAGGACCCGCAGGGCAAGGGCATCGCCTACGGCGAGCTGATCTTCCAGCACGACTTCGCCGCCGGCGAGCACAGCGCCAGCTTCACGGTGGAGAAGAGCGAGTCGGTGGCACCGCCTTTCCCGGTGCAGGCCTTCGCGCGCTACGTGCCGGAACGGCTGGACGACTTTGCCTGGGAAAACGACCGCATCGCGCACCGCACCTACGGCCAGGCGCTGGCCGCGCCCGACACGCAGGGCAGCGGCAAGGAAGTGCTGGTGACGAGCGGGCTGGACATCTGGTTCAAGCGGGTGCGCTATCCCATTGTCGATCGCTGGTACAACAAGGGCCACGACCATTACCACAAGGACGAGGGCGAGGGACTGGACATGTACGGCGTCGGCACCACGCGCGGCGCCGGCGGCACCGGCATCTGGGATGGCAAACAGCTCTACACCAGCCGCAACTACGTCAAATGGAAAGTCATCGCCAACGGCCCGATCCGCGCGATCTTCGAGCTGAGCTACGACGCCTGGGACGCCGCCGGCGCCAAGGTCTCGGAAGTGAAGCGCTTCACCGTCGACGCCGGCCACGACTTCGACCAGATCGACAGCACCTTCAGCTTCAGCGGCCCCGCAAGCCTGACCGCCGCCATCGGCCTCAACAAAACGCCGGCCTACGCGCACCAGGAGCCCAAGGTGGCCGCCACGCCGCTGCCGGCGGCACGCGCGCTGACGCAGTGGGTAACGCAGCGCAGCGCCGGCGATTTCGGCGTGGCCATCGTGCTGCCGTCCGGCGAGCCAGCCTACGCGGCCGACGCCGCCAACGAGCTGATCCTGACCCCAATCCGCCCCGGCCAGCCGCTGCGCTACTACGTGGGCGCCATCGCCAGCTGGTCCGGCGAGGTGGGCGACGCCGCCGCCTGGCAGCGCCGCGTGACCGCCTTCGCCGCCCGCCTGCGCGCCCCCATTTCCATCCAGCTCCGCCCCCTGCCATAAGCCCCGCTGTTGCCGCCCGCTGTCCCCCTGCGGCAACAGCTCATGTTGCACCGCGACAATAGAACGCCACCTCTAACGGTACTGTTTGACATTTACCCCTCGCTGGATAATAGTACGAGCGTTCGCAATTCTTTTCACACGGAGTAAATTCAACTGGAGCAGAATACTCATTTCTCTCCGTGAATGTTACCTTGGGACGCAATCTTATTAATACCTCAACTAAATTTATGCGCAAAGGCGAACTGACCCGCGCAGCAATCCTGGACGTGGCGCTCGACCTGGCCAGCCGTGATGGTCTGGAAGGCCTGACCATCGGATTGCTCGCGGATAAGATGAACATGAGCAAGTCCGGCGTGTTCGCGCACTTCGGCTCGCGTGAAGATTTGCAGTTGGAAGTCCTTAAGCTGTACCACCATCGTTTCGAACAGGAAGTGTTTTTCCCCAGCGTGAAAGAACCGCGCGGCATTCAGCGGCTCAAGTCGATGTTCGCGCGCTGGGTCAAGCGGGTCAGCGTGGAGGTGGCGTCGGGCTGCATCTACATCAGCGGCGCGGTGGAGTATGACGACCGTCCAGGTCCGATCCGCGAAGAGCTGATGGCGATGGTCGGCGCCTGGCAGGGCGCGCTGCTGCGCTGCGTGAAGCAGTGCATCGAATGCGGCGACCTCAAGGCCGACACCGATCCGCAGCAGCTGGTGTACGAAATGTACGGCCTGATCCTGGCACTGCACCACGATGCGCGCTTCCTGCGCATACCGGGCAGCCTGGGCCGGGCCGGCACCGGCTTCGAGCGCTTGATCGAAACGTACCGCAATCCGCAAACACCGTCCGCGGTGGTGGCGCAGCAATAACGTAAAACACACTAATTCACATCGTAGTCACTACAAAAGTCATCAGGAGAAAATCATGGGTCAATACGTCGCGCCAATCCGGGATATGCAATTCGTTCTGCACGAGTTCCTGAAAGTGGAAGAGGAACTGAAATCGCTGCCGGACTATTCCGAAGTCGATGCCGACATCATCAATCAGGTGCTGGAAGAAGGCGGCAAGTTCACCGCTGAAGTGCTGTTCCCCCTGAACCACTCGGGCGACCGCGAAGGCTGCAAGCACGACGCCGCGACCCACACCGTGACCACGCCTAAAGGCTTCAAGGAAGCGTACAAGCAGTACGTCGACGGCGGCTGGGCGGCATTGGCCTGCGATCCTGAATACGGCGGCCAGGGCCTGCCAGTGGTGCTGAACAACTCGTTCTACGAGATGCTGAACTCGGCCAACCAGGCATGGACCATGTACCCGGGCCTGTCGCACGGCGCCTACGAGTGCTTGAAGGAACACGGCACCGACCACCAGAAGGAAGTCTACCTGCCGAAGCTGGTTTCCGGCGAATGGACCGGCACCATGTGCCTGACCGAACCGCACTGCGGCACCGACCTGGGCATGCTGCGCTCGAAAGCGCTGCCACAGGCCGACGGCTCCTGGCTGATCACCGGCAACAAGATCTTCATCTCGGCCGGCGAGCACGACATGTCGGAAAACATCCTGCACCTGGTGCTGGCCCGCGTGCCGGACGCGCCGGAAGGCTCGAAAGGCATCTCGCTGTTCCTGGTGCCTAAGTACCTGCCGAAGGAAGACGGCACGGTCGGCGAACGCAACCCGATCACCTGCGGCGCCATCGAAGAGAAGATGGGCATCCACGGCAACTCGACCTGCCAGATGAACCTGGACGGCGCCAAGGGCTGGATCATCGGCCAGCCGAACAAGGGCCTGAACGCCATGTTCGTGTTCATGAACGCGGCCCGCCTGGGCGTGGGCATGCAGTCGCTGGGCCTGACCGAAGTCGCCTACCAGAACGCGCTGATCTACGCCAAGGACCGCATCCAGATGCGCTCGCTGTCGGGCGTGAAGAATCCGGAACTGCCGGCCGATCCGATCATCGTCCACCCTGACGTGCGCCGCATGCTGTTGACCGGCAAGGCCTACGCCGAAGGCGCGCGCGCCTTCACCTCGTACGTCGCGCTGCAGATCGACCGCGAACTGCATCACCCTGACGAAGAAGTGCGCAAGGAAGCCGCCGACGAAGTCGCGCTGCTGACCCCGATCGTCAAGGCCTTCATCACCGACAACGCCTGGATCGCCACTTCGGAAGCGATGCAAGTGTTCGGCGGCCACGGCTACATCTCCGAGTGGGGCATGGAGCAGTACGTGCGCGACGCCCGTATCAACCTGATCTACGAAGGCACCAACACCATCCAGTCGCTGGACCTGCTGGGCCGCAAGATCCTGGGCGACAACGGCGCCAAGCTGCGCAAGTTCGGCGAGAAGATCAAGGCCTTCGTGGAAGACAACGGCACCGACGAAGCGATGAGCGAATTCGTCACCCCGCTGGGCGACCTGGGCGACAAGGTCACCAAGCTGACCATGGAAATCGGCATGAAAGCCTTCCAGAATCCGGACGAAGTGGGCGCGGCTTGCGTACCTTACTTGCGCGTGGTCGGCCACATGGTGTACAGCTACTTCTTCGCACAGATGGCGAAAATCGCCCTGGCCAAGGAAGACAGCGGCGACAATTTCTACAAAGCCAAGCTGGCCACGGCGCGCTTCTACTTCGCGCGCCTGCAGCCAGAAACTGCAACCCTGATTCGCCAGGCACGTTCGGGCTCCGCCAACCTGATGGCTCTCGACGCCGACCTGTTCTAAGAACCTAGAGGAAACGACATGACCAATTTCATCGTTAAAAAAGTAGCCGTGCTGGGCGCCGGCGTGATGGGCGCGCAAATCGCCGCTCATTGCGTCAACGCCAAAGTGCCAGTCGTACTGTTCGACTTGCCTGCAAAAGAAGGTCCGAAGAACGGCATCGTGCTGCGCGCCATCGAGAACCTGAAAAAGCTGTCGCCTGCACCACTGGGCAACAAGGACCACGCCGGGCTGATCGAAGTCGCCAACTACGAGGACGACCTGGCCAAGCTGGCCGAGTGCGACCTGATCATCGAAGCCATCGCCGAGCGCATGGACTGGAAGCATGACCTGTACAAGAAGGTCGCTCCGCACATCGGCGCCAACGCGATCTTCGCCTCGAACACCTCGGGCCTGTCGATCACCAAGCTGTCGGAAGGCTTCGACGCCGACCTGAAATCGCGCTACTGCGGCGTGCACTTCTTCAACCCACCGCGCTATATGCACCTGGTCGAAATCATCCCGACCGAGTTCACCAAGCCGGAAATCAGCGACCAGCTGGAAGGCTTCCTGACCACCACCCTGGGCAAGGGCGTGGTTCGCGCCAAAGATACGCCTAACTTCATCGCTAACCGCGTCGGCGTGTTCGGCATCCTGGCGATCGTGCACGAAGCTGAAAAATTCGGCCTGTCCGTGGACGTGGTCGACGACCTGACCGGCGCCAAGCTGGGCCGCGCCAAGTCGGGCACCTTCCGCACCGCGGACGTGGTCGGCCTGGACACCATGGGCCATGTGATCAAGACCATGCAGGACTACCTGCCGAACGATCCGTTCGCCGCCGTCTACAAGACCCCTGCCGTGCTGGCTGGTCTGGTGGAAAAAGGCGCGCTGGGCCAGAAGACCGGCGCCGGCTTCTACAAAAAAGTTGGCAAGGAAATCCAACGCCTGGACTTCGCCACCGGTGAATACGTCGCCGGCGGCGCCAAGGCTGCCGACATCATCGCCCGCATCCTGAAGGAAAAAGATCCGGTCAAGAAGATGAAGGCCCTGCGCGAATCGACCAACCCACAAGGCCAGTTCCTGTGGGCGATCTTCCGCGACGCTTTCCACTACATCGCGATCCACCTGGACACCGTGGCCGACAACGCGCGCGACATCGACTTCGCCATGCGCTGGGGCTTCGGCTGGAATGTCGGCCCGTTCGAAACGTGGCAGGCCGCAGGCTGGTCGCAAGTGGCCCAGTGGGTCAAGGAAGACATCGAAGCCGGCCACGCACTGTGCAACGCACCGCTGCCAGCTTGGGTGTTCGAAGGTCCGGTCGCTGAAAAAGGCGGCGTCCACACCGCTGAAGGTTCGTGGTCCGCAGTATCGAAATCGTTCGTGCCGCGCTCGTCGCTGGCCGTGTACGACCGCCAGCAGTTCCGCGCGCCGGTACTGGGTTCGGGCGAAGCCAATGGCCGCACCGCCGGCACCACCGTGCATGAAGACGACGACGTGCGCCTGTGGCACTCGGGCGACGACGTGCTGGTGATCTCGCTGAAAACCAAGATGCACGTGATCAGCCCTGGCGTGATCGCCGGCTTCAAGAAGGCACTGGCTGAAGCCGAGAAGAACTTCAAGGGTCTGGTGATCTGGAGCGCGGACGCGGCCGACGGCGGCGCGTTCTCGGCCGGCGCCGACCTGCAATCGGCACTGCCTGCGTTCATGCAGGGCGGCGCGAAAGCAGTGGACCCGATCATCAAGGAACTGCAAGACACCTTCATGGCGATGAAATATTCGAACGTGCCGGTGGTGGCTGCTGTTGCTGGCCTGGCGCTGGGCGGCGGTTGCGAAATGGCGCTGCACGCATCGAAGCGCGTGGCCTCGATCGAATCGTACATCGGCCTGGTGGAAGTGGGGGTTGGCCTGATCCCTGCGGGCGGCGGCTTGAAAGAAGCGGCAGTGCGCGCGTTCAAGGAAGCCAAGGGCACCGACATCCTGCAATTCCTGAAGACCGGCTTCACCAACGCGGCCACCGCGAACGTGTCGAAATCGGCTCTGGAAGCGCAAGCCATGGGTTACCTGAAGGAAGACGACGTGATCGTGTTCAACCCATACGAGCTGTTGCACGTGGCCAAGGTGGAAGCGCGCGCCATGTTCGACAAGGGCTACCGCGCGCCGCTGAAGGCACCGGTCCAGGTAACCGGCCGTTACGGCTGGGGCACCATCAAGGCCCAGCTGGTCAATATGCGCGACGGCGGCTTCATCTCGGCGCACGACTTCAAGCTGGGCGACATGATCGCCGAGATCGTGTCGGGCGGCGACATCGACCAGGGCTCGTTCGTCAGCGAACAGTGGCTGCTGGACATGGAGCGTAAAGCCTTCCTGGAGCTGCTGAACCATCCGAAGACGCAGGAACGCATCATGGGCATGCTGCAGACCGGTAAGCCAGTCCGCAACTAAGAGCGTATGTCGATCCTGAAACTTGTCTTTAAAGTTTTACTGCGCGTGAGGCCAAGCATGGTGTATGACCGTATCAAGCAACAAATGATGGACACCTTGCCCTTCGTGCGCCTGCTGGGGATCAGGATCGACGAGATCGGCAGCGGCACTTCGAAAGTGTCGATGCCGGAAGACCCGAAGCTCAATAACCACCTGGGCACGCAGCACGCCGGGGCCTTGTTCACGCTGGCCGAAACGGCTTCCGGCGCGGCCATGGCTGGCGGCTTCGCGGAGCTGATCCTGGGCTTGCGCCCGGTCGCCAAGGAATCGCGCATCCAGTACCAGAAAGTAGCCAAGGGCGCCACCCGCGCCGAAGGCCGCGTCCCTGGCGATCTGGCCGCGCTGAAGGCCGAGCTGAAAGAGCAGGGCAAGGTGGCGTTCCCGGTGGAGGTCGACATCTTCGACGCCGCCGGCACGCTGGCCGCACAGGTTCAAGTGGATTGGTATTTATCCGAGAAGCGGGCGTAATCGTTCCGCATAAGTCTTCGATCAAAAATTTTCGAAAGAACAAAATGAGCAAACAAATTCAAGACGCATACATCGTCTCTGCCACCCGCACCCCGATCGGCAAGGCGCCGCGCGGCATGTTCAACAAGACCCGCCCGGACGACCTGCTGGTGCGCGTGCTGCAATCGGCCCTGGCGCAAGCGCCTGGCCTGGATCCAGCGCTGATCACCGACGCCATCATCGGCTGCTCGTTCCCGGAAGCGGAACAGGGCTTCAACATCGCCCGTCAATCGGTGCTGCTGGCTGGCCTGCCCAAGACTGTTGGCGGCGTTACCGTCAACCGCTACTGCGCATCGGGCATCACCGCGCTGGCCATGGCCGCCGACCGCATCCGCGTTGGCGAAGCCGATGCGATGATCGCCGGCGGCGTTGAGTCGATGTCGATGGTGCCGATGATGGGCCACCACCCATCGATGAACCTGAACATGTTCACCGACGAGAACGTCGGCATGGCATACGGCATGGGCCTGACCGCTGAAAAAGTGGCGACCCAATGGAAGATCTCGCGCGAAGCGCAGGACGCGTTCGCTGTTGAATCGCACCGCCGCGCCATCGCCGCGCAGCAGGCTGGTTTCTTCAAGGACGAGACCACTCCGGTTGAAATCATCACCCGTACGCCTGACCTGGCGACCGGTGAGATCAAGATCAAGACCCGCACCGTCGATACCGACGAAGGCGCTCGTGCCGATTCGACCGTGGAATCGCTGGCCAAGCTGAAGCCTGTGTTTGCCGCCAAGGGTTCGGTCACCGCCGCCAACTCGTCGCAGATGTCCGACGGCGCCGGCGCGCTGCTGGTCGTGTCGGAGAAGTTCCTGCGCGAGCACAACCTGACTCCGCTGGCCAAGTTCTCGTCGTTCGCCGTTAAAGGCGTGCCACCGGAAATCATGGGTATCGGTCCTAAGTTCGCGATTCCTGATGCGTGCAAGGCTGCCGGCATCACCCAGGATCAGCTGGACTGGATCGAGCTGAACGAAGCGTTTGCTGCACAGGCACTGGCCGTGATCGGCGACCTGGGTCTGGATCCAGCGAAGGTCAACCCGATGGGCGGCGCGATCGCCCTGGGCCACCCGCTGGGCGCAACCGGTGCGATCCGCGCCGCGACCGTGGTGCACGCACTGCGCCGCAACAACCTGAAGTACGGCATGGTGACGATGTGCGTCGGCGCCGGCATGGGCGCGGCAGGTATCATTGAGCGTGTATAAGAGCGCGCGTGTAAACTGAGCACGGAATCATAAAGAAGGGCGCTGCGGTTCAACCACGGCGCCCTTTAATCATTTGGAGATCACATGGATATTTTGAGCAGCAAGACCAACGGCGTGCTGACGCTGGAATTCAACCGCCCTGAACGCAAGAACGCCATCACCTCGGCGATGTACCAGAGCATGGCCGACGCCATCAACGAAGCGGAGCAGGACGCCGCTGTGCGCGCCATCCTGATCGTCGGCAAGCCTGAGATTTTCACCGCCGGCAACGACCTGGAAGACTTCATGAAGACCTCGCGTCCGGCCGACGGTTCGGGCATCGAAGAGCGTTCGGTGTACAAGTTCATGATGGCGCTGAGCGGTTCGACCAAGCCGGTGGTGGCCGCGGTGGCCGGCGCGGCGGTCGGCATCGGCACCACGCTGCTGATGCATTGCGACCTGGTCTACGCTGCCGACAACGCCAAGTTCTCGATGCCGTTCGTGCAGCTGGGCCTGTGTCCGGAGTTCGCGTCGAGCCTGCTGTTGACGCAGATCGCCGGCTACCCGCGCGCCGCCGAAAAGCTGATGCTGGGCGAAGCCTTCCTGGCGCAGGAGGCGTTGGAGATGGGTCTGGTGTCGAAGATTCTGCCTGCCGCCGAGTTGCGCGCGTTTGCCGAAGGCCAAGCCGCCAAGCTGGTCGCCTTGCCGGCCAGCTCGATCCGCGCCACCAAGCAGCTGATGAAGGCCGCGCGCAAAGGTCCGGTGACGGAAGCCATCGCCGCCGAAAACAAATTCTTCGGCGCCATGCTGGCCGCACCGGAAGCCAAGGAAGCGTTCACCGCCTTCTTCGAGAAGCGCAAGCCGGATTTCACCAAGTTCAATTGAGTTGGCGGCTGTTGTGGGGGCAGCGTTAAGTTTCACAGGAGCTGAAATTGGCTTCGTAAAAGGTGAGATTTTTCGTTGCCCTTAAACGAAGTTGACTATAGTCGGACCAGATAGTCGAGCTTCCTCGCCTTTTGCGTTAGATGCTGTGGATGCTCACGGTTTATGGATTATTCCAACGCATGCCGTGCAAAAAGTTGTTCCGATCTTCCGTTGACGCTAGAGGGAATTGGGCAAGGGTGGTGTGAGCCATCAGACGCAGCTCTTCTGCCCATTCGGCGCGATCGCTTTCGGACTTTAGATTTTTCCCGGTCAGTACGTCAGCGGAAAATATCTCGTTCAGATCGGTTGGGGGGGCGTGTTCGCTGTGCAGGCGCCCGCCGGCGCTAGCTGATCCGGCTTCGACGATTAAGCCGCTCATGCCGGTCTCCAACACAGTCTGCAGGACTTTCAATTTCCCACTCTCAAAAGAGGTGTTTTTAATCAGCTGGTTATATGGCGGTCGGAAGTGTCGAATCAAAGCCGCCTCCGCTAAAGTGACCAACGTTTTGCGACTCAGTTTTGCCGTACGCAGTTGGGCAAGATGGTCTCGCTCTTCATCAGCAGTTGCAATAGGATCCAGGGTCAGATCGCCACCGGTGCTTACCACGCTGCCATAGTGCTCGAAACGGTAGAGGAGGAGAAGGACCTCGAAGTGTGGTTCGAATGTCAGGAGATCGGCCATGATGCGTTGCAAAGTCTTATGGCTAGCTAAGCGCTCCACGGCATTTCGACTTTTGGTGCGACCTTGACCCTGACCGACATACGCAACTTGGAGATCGCGTTCTTCAATCGGCAAATCTGACTGGCCTTGGGCTAGCACGATATGGGCTGGAACACAAAATGCGCGATGATTTGTCTGGATCTGAATGTGAGTGCAGGAATCCATCACGTGTGCGGTTTCTACATATTCATCGCTCGCCAAGCCGCCGATAGGCCAAACGAACGGCGTACGCTGAGGGGCATCAGGGCCAGGGGTCAGAAATATGCCTGCCAGTGTATTACCAATTCTTTTCAGCGAAGTGGTTTCCAAATAAATTCGACGCCGTAATGTGACGAGATAGATATTCGCCGCTTCCAATATTTCCATGAAGTGAGAATTTTGGCGCGTAGGGTGGATGTCAGCGGGCATCAAAACCGCTGGCGGACTAGAAAATAAGTGGACAGCGCCTTCGAAGGCGAACTGGCGTTTGCTCGTCGAGTTATCAGCAGTGTTCATAGAATCTTCCGTTGGTTGAGTGGTTTTAGGGAGTTGCGAATGTACGGGCGTCGTCAGGGCTGGAGAGAGGTCATCGCTATAGGAAAATAGGCGAACTATTTCAAGAAAGTGCTGCAGGCCTTCATAATTGTGGAGACGGCGGGGTATGCCCAAAGCGTGCGGCCATACCACGCTGGGCCGACGTCAGTGCAGGCCAGAGCATATGCACTCTGCTTGACTCCATATCTTTCAGTTGGTCCTTGAACCGGTCGTGCTTGAGATCAATCTTGAAGAACGACGGATTGTGTTCGATTCGATGTTTATTCAAGCGCCAAAAAACTACGAAAGCCTGCTTTGGCGACAGATACTTGTGGGTCTTGAAGTATTGGAGGGCATTAGAAAGGATTTCGTTTTTTTCCTCGATTGCCAAGGTTTCCAATGCACGGATACAGGCATCCTGCTGCATTTTCATCATGATGCGCTGAATCTTTTTTTTGGCCTGCTCTGGCGACAGGATCCGGCCATTCTCAAACACTGATAAGCCAAATTTTAGGATGCATTGCGAGCCGATCCATAGCGTTTTTTTTGTCAGCATGTTCTGTATTTCAAAGTGATATCGTAAGGACTCTTGACCACACAATTCACATGTTTCATGGGGGGTATCGTGGTCGATCACATGCTCCGTAACCGACCACTCCTCAAATGCTTTAGGTAAGGTATCGCCTACGGAAAGTGGCAAGATACTTTCTCTTACTCGTTGACTGTAGTGCTGCATTTGGTTCCTATCAATGTGCATGAGTTTGGATCGATTAGCTTTAATTGACGAAATTCTTAAACCATTCAACAAGGTTGCCCCATGGGCCTTTGCGTTTTCGTTGCAAGTGCGCGAAGTAAGCTTCGCGACGACGCTGCTCATGGGCACGCCCAGATTGGATTTGCAATTCGCCCCAACTGGGCGCCCAGACAATCTCACCGTTGGCAATAACGTAGTGCGACTTACATGGCTGCTGCCAATTTCCTACAGACGGCCATAAGCTTGGTCCTGCTGCATGCTCCTCGATGGACCATTCTGCTGGCCCAAGCGGGGTACGTATTTTTGCTCCACAACCGCAAGCGCAGAGGTGGGCCGCTGTACCGAATTCACGGGACACATACAGGACGCCGGGCGCAAGCTGCTTGGGCATGTAGTGGACTTGTTCAAGTTTGAACTTCATTGAATGCAGCCTCCCCGATGATATTCATGTCTGACACGCGAAATAGCATTTGCAGAAGGCCTTCATCGGCGTGGTAGAAGCCGCGCAGCTGCTTGTAACGCATCACTGCCAAGGCTGCGTTCAGGGCATTGAGTTCGCCGATCTGAATATTGGCTCGATAGAGATCGTCGGGGCCATCATGCAGCTCGGCCAGCTGCAAGTCGCGTAATTGCTTTGCCTGCTCTGGTGGGAAATAGGTCACGCGCGCTTGGCCCGCAAGGCCACCAGATTTGCGCTTAAGTCCCATTCCTACATCGATGAATGGGATGCTCTTCGCAATAAGCAGGTCGAAGATGCCGGCCCGAGAACTTCCTTTGTCGACGCAAACGAAAGCGAACGTCACGCCATCAAGGTCTTCTGAAGAACAAGTGGTAATGTGCTTGGCTTCAATGCGCAGTCCATGACGGAAATTCTCATAACGATTGCCATAGACTTCCGCCTTCGGTTTGCCCAGCTCGTCAACCTGCAGGCGCCCAGGCGAGCGGTAGGCGTTGTGAACATGGAATGAGTCTTGGTCGAACGCACGGATTTCTAGGACCGGTGTTTTGACCATGTAGTCAAGTATGTAGGCGCCTGTCCCTCCCAGACCGATGATTGCGACGATCTCGTTCGCGAACAGCGCGGACAAATCGACAATTTCAGCACGGCTGCTAAGGGAATCTGGGAGTTTAAAAATAGCGTCTGCAGCTTCCCCTGTGTCGACGCGGAACGTATAGGGTGTTTGACCATAACGCTCGATGGCCGGCCCGGCAATGATCGCCGTGTAGCTCTCGATTTTTGCGAAGAAATCAGTAAAACGGTCAGCCGGTTTAGGTTTGTTTGAGAATGAACGTTGGACGACAACGTCTTTACAGCGCTCGCTGAGCGATAAAGGAGTTAGACCTCCGCCTAAGTTAGCAATGGGGCGGCTGTCAAGTTGGTGGGGAACGCCGCCGGCGAAAAAGACTTGGTGGTCCTGCTGTTGCACGCGATGTTGGTCAACAAACTCCAGCTTGGTCACAAAAGCCCCAATTTGTAGTTGGCCACTTTGATCGAGGTACGGAATATCGCGAACTACCAGGTAGCCACTGTCGAAGGCGACGGCATAGCCTTTTTCGACCAGCCGACGCAGATCGTCGTTAAGACTGACCAGTTTCGGAAACATAGAACACCATCCCTTCTTTGACCTTAACCGATGCGCCTGGCGCCAGAATGCCTTCGGGCTTATTACCGTTGCCTTTCTTGTAGCTGACCGCGTAGGTAATTTCCGGGTGCAGAGGGTAGTCGGGCACCTCCAAGGTGACTACTTGAGCATAGGTGATGTCGTCCTTCGGCCATTCATGTGGTGCGCCTTCGACCACAATCGTTACCAGTTTCTGCGGGTGTGTCATGGTTAAACTCCTTCAGCGTCAGCTGCGAAACAACCTGATAAAAAGTTCGGAACTCCGAACATGGCTATATCCTAACCCAACCTGACGCGAAGTCAAGACAAAAAGTTCGGCAAAGCGAACTTTTTTTGGCTATACTAAGGTAGGGTGTTTGTCTGCCCTGAACATTCGTGAACTAATAACAGGAGATAATTAACAATGTCTAATCGTCTTGGCCAAAAACTAAATGAGCTAAGAAAAACGCATAATCTGACCTTGGATGCCTTGGCCACAAAGGCCGGGCTAAGCAAAAGTTATCTGTGGGAGTTGGAAAATCGGGAGTCGCAGCGGCCGTCTGCAGAGAAATTGACAGCGCTAGCCGATGCGTTAGGTGTGTCTGCGTCCTATTTCATCGAAGAGGACGTGCGGGCACCAGAAGAGCGACATATCGATGAGGCTTTCTTCCGCGGTTACCAGCAGCTCGATGCACCAGCTAAAGAGCAGCTTCGAAAGATTCTCTCAACCTTCAAAAAGCAATGACACAACCGCATATCTGGACCCCGCCTAAAGCGGCCAGCAAGATCGTCAAAATTGTCGACGCCACCAGCGCGAGATTCGGTTTTGATCGTTTTCCCCTTGACGTTCCCATGGTGGCTCGCGAGGCGGCCCAGATATTTGGTTGGAACGACCCGATTACAGAGATAGAGGCTGCTAGTATCAAGGGATTCCAGGGTGCCCTATTCGCTAATGCAAACCGAAGCGCCTGGAAGCTTCTCTACAACAATGATTTACCATCGTCAGGTCGCATTCGTTTCACTCAGGCGCATGAACTGGGCCACTACATACTCCACCGTGTGCAGCGTGATAGTTTTGAGTGTGGGGCAGACGATGTACTGGCGGGGATTGGCGATGAACAAAATATTGAAGACCAAGCCGACCAGTTCGCTTCATTCCTCCTGATGCCGATCGACGACTTTAGGGCGCAAGTGAATGGCGCGGTTACGTTGGATTTATTGGGGCACTGTGCCGATCGCTATGGAGTTTCATTAACTGCGGCTGTCCTGAAGTGGTTAAAATTTACGGATGAGAAGGCCGTAATGCTGATATCAAGTGAAGGCTTTGTTCATTGGGCATCGTCCAGTGATTCAGCCTTTCAGGCCGGAGCGTACTTCGCTTCAAAGAAGGAGTTGGTCGAAATTCCATCGGGAACCCTGGCAGCGGATGACTCAGTCCGCACCGACAAACTTGGCCGTGAGGTTCCGGCTACGGCATGGTTTAAGTATGCGGATCGTGGATTGCCACTGCGAGAGATGAAGATGATCATGGACAAGTATGAACGTACTCTAAGCTTACTCATCCTACCCAAGCTTTCGTCATACTGGGCACCTTACAAATAGCAAATGTCGCATCGCATCTTGCCGAAGCATATTTCGCCACCTGCAAGAGAAATCTCCCCAGTGGAGACTTTATGCAGAGGGGAAGTCGGGGTACTTGTCACTTCAACTGACTGGAATCCCTAAGTGCCCACTTACACGAGAAAGTACTGCTTAATATCAAATAGCTGGACCGACGTATAGCGCATCAGGCTTGTGCCATCTCAGAAACCTGAAGCAACCGCAGCGCCACACTAGCACGATCATGTTGACGCTGAGAGGTGCTAAAAATGAGATACGTATATGCGATGGCGGGCGCTCTGCAAAGGAAACCCAAGGTTGGCAATGGCGATTGCGTGGCACTCCTCCAGCACTATGCCCACGCACCGAACACCCAGCTGTGGAAACAGGGTATTGCCGTTCTGGATGCGAAGGACATCGCGCCAGGAACGGCAATCGCCACATTTGTAAAAGGCCGCTACCCAAGCAACAACAGGGCAAATCACGCGGCGTTCTTTTTGCGACACGCCGCTCCTGGTCAAGGTTTCTATGTCATCGACCAGTGGATACCAAAGCCTGGGCGCGGCGAAAAACCTTACATTTCCTCACGGTTGATTTATGCCAAGCACAAGAAACAAAACGCCGATGGCTCGTGGCCCGAAGCCAGCGACAATGCGGATGCATTTTCGGTGATCGAGTAGAAAACTCATGCGCGCCCTTATCGCCGTGATCGCGGTCTGGTGTTCAGGTGGGCTGGCCGCCGAGCATAAGATTGAATGTCCCAAAGAGATAAAACGGGACACAATCCACATCACTCGCGCTCCTACAGGTTGGACACCTTTCTATTTATACGAATACGAACCAGGCCTACCACTGAATGGCGCGGGCTTGATGTGGGGGCCGCCTTCGACCATTGCCATGGCAAAGCCGAACTGGTCGGGCAAGGTCGCCGGCAAGGATACCGTTAAATGGACCGAGCTTGGCGGTAAGGAATCGGGCGAGAAATGGTTGGCATGCTATTACGGTGACCATGGACAAAATGATGCGATCTTGTCGAAGCAACTGGATGCCAGCGTTACCGAATGTACTGTCGCATATCCCAAGGCGCGTGGCGGTGATCTTGAAGTCACATGCAAGTGGTAGTTTAGTAGTTTTTAGTTCCGAAAATAGCGCGGAGTCGTACGAAATATCGATGGTTAGTATTGGGTAGTAGTGGTTAGCGGGTTTTAGTAAAAGCCGAAAAAATAGCCCCCGCCCTGCACATCCCGGGATTTCACCAGGTTCGCGTGAACTGACACCTCTGCTCCTACAAGCAGATGAGTGTTCTTCTGACGGGCCGGGCTCCATGAAGAGGTAAGCTGGGTGTGCAAACCTTGCCATATTTCATAGGAGTTCCTGAAGATGAATATTCGCAACCTGCTTTCCTCTGCTCTGATCGGCGCCGTCGCAAGTGCGCGTTCGATGACGCCGATGGCTACCATCGCGGCGGCTCGTCTCGCTGACCGCCGCACGCCTGGGCAACTGGTTTTGTTGGACCGCCCGCTATTCAAGGCCGGGGCGCTGGCGATGGGGGCCGGTGAACTGTTCGGCGACAAGATGAAGACCGCGCCGGACCGCACGGTTTTCCTCGGATTGGCAGCGCGCGTGATGAGCGCCGGGATTGCCGGTGCGGCGTTGGCTCCACGAGGTAGGGAGCCTGCCGGGGCGGCAGTCGCCATCGCCACCGCCGTACCGCTTGCCTACCTGACGCTGACGGGCCGCAAGCGGGCCATGGCGCGTATCGGCCAGACCCGCAGCGGACTGATCGAAGACGCGCTGGTGCTGGCTGCGGGCGCTGCAATCGTGGCGCTTTCAACGAGAGCTGGGCGCGAATAGCAACACTGTCGGATCTTATGCCGGTCTTGTGGCATCCCAAAAACGCGAGGCCGGGTGCTGGTGGTAACATGCAAGCATGCGCTCTCATCGCTTTATCTGCCTGATTTGCTGCCTGCTGCCTGCGCTGGCCGTGCCAGCCGCGGAACTGGTGGTGCTCGTGGACCGCGCGTCGGATATGCCGATGGCGGGCTTCGCGTCCGGCAGCCTGGTCGCCGGCATACACAAGGATCTGGGCGAGGCATTGGCGCGCAACCTGGGCCGAAGCGCCCGCTTTGTCGTCCTGCCGCGCAAGCGCATTGCGCGCGCCTTGCAGGATGGCGAGGCGGATATCCTGTGCGGCTATATGCCGGAGTGGCTGCAGGGCGACTTCCTCTGGAGCCAGCCCCTGTTCACCGCCGAGGAGGTGCTGGTGACCGACACCAGCGTCGCGGCGCCGCGTTCGATCGAGGATGTTCGCGGCCAGCCAGTAGGCACGGTCCTTGGCTACGCCCATCCGGAGATGGAGCAGGTGCTGGGCAAGGGCTTCGTGCGCGATGACGCGCCGAACATGGAAATCAATCTCGAAAAGCTCGCGCGCGGACGCGTGCATCACATCCTGATCGCGAAGGGCGTGCTGTATTACCGCCAGCGTCTGCGGCCATCCCCGCTCAAGCTATATCCGCCTTTGACAGTCATGTCGTTCCAGACACGCTGCGCGGTGTCGCGCAAGGGACATATCGCCCTTGCCGAAATCGATGCGGCGATCAAACAAGCCCATCAGGATGGCACGATTGCAGGCATCGTGAACTCCGCGAAGTAACTGGTAATATGGATGAGTTACTAATGTCCGTTGAGGCCGTATTTTGATAAAGTTCAGAGCAGGATTGGTGGCGTTGTTGTTGGCCGGGCAGGCGTTCGCCGGCGTGGCGGTTCAGCCGGACGATGCGCAGTTGCGCTACACGGGGCGCATCGATTTCGCAGACCGCGCGCGGCCCATGTTGTCGTGGCCCGGCACGAGCATCGAAGGGAATTTCACCGGCGCCAGCCTGGCGGTCAAGCTGGACGACCAGTTGGGCAAGAACTTCTTCAACGTGTTCATCGACGGCGACCTGGCCAAGCCGGCGGCCGTCATCGAGGCCGCGCAGGGTGGCAAGACCTACACGGTGGCCAGCGGCCTGGGTCCGGGCCCGCACCGCTTCCTGATCACCAAGCGCACCGAGGGCGAGGAGGGCGGCACCTTCTTCCAGGGCCTGGAACTAGCGGACGGCGGCAAGCTGCTGCCGCCACCGCCGGCCAAGCAGCGCCGCATCGAGTTCTTTGGCGATTCCATCACCACCGGCATGGGCGACGAGTCGCCGGACGACGGGCCTGATCATCTGCTGAAGGACAAGAACAACTTCCTCTCCTATTCGTCGGTCACGGCGCGCGCGCTGGATGCGGAGGCGCACATCATCTCGCAAAGCGGCATCGGCGTGATGGTCAGCTGGTTCCCGTTCACCATGCCGGATTTTTACGACCAGCTGAGCGCTGTCGGCAACAACGACACCCACTGGGATTTCCATTCGTGGACGCCGGATGTGGTGGTCATCAACCTGTTCCAGAACGACCGCTGGCTGATCGACCGCGAGAAGCGCCTGTCGCCGGCGCCGGACGATGCGCAGCGCGTGCAGGCCTATCGCGCTTTCGTGCAGAAGATACGCGCGCTGTATCCGAAGGCGTACATCGTGTGCGCGCTGGGCAGCATGGATGCGGTGCAGGAAGGCTCCAAGTGGCCGGGCTACGTGCGCGCGGCGGTGGACCAGATGCGGCAAGGCGGCGATCAGCGGATCGATACCATCGTGTTCCCGTGGACCGGCTTCGGCGGCCATCCGCGCGTCAAGCAGCACCAGGCCAACGCCGCGCAGCTGACCGCCTTCATCCGCCAGAAAATGGGCTGGTGAACACCGCATTGTGCAGATTTCGTCATCCTTTTAGCGGAGCCTGCACAAGACCGCCGCCGGCCAGGCACGTACATTAATGGGGTAAATCGTTTACCTCGGAGGTATGCATGCATCGTCGACAGCTATTGCGGGGCGCCGCCGGTCTGGGATTGATCTCCGGCTGGACCGCCGCGGCCAACGCGGTGGCCACCGGCGTTCCATCCACCGCGCGTGCGCTGCCGCTGTCGTCGGTCCGCCTGCTGCCCTCGATCTACGCCGACGCTTTGCAAGCTAACCAGGCCTACCTGCTGCGCCTGAGCGCCGACCGCTTCCTGCACAACTATCACCGCTTCGCCGGCCTGCCAACCAAGGGCGCCATCTACGGCGGCTGGGAGTCCGACACCATCGCAGGCGAGGGACTGGGCCACTATCTGTCCGCGCTGTCGCTGATGCTTGCGCAGACCGGCAACGCGGCGCTGAAGCCGCGCATCGATTACATCGTGGCCGAACTGGCGCGCGTGCAGCAGGCGCACGGCGACGGCTACGTGGCGGGCTTCATGCGCAAGCGCGCGGACGGCGCGGTGGTCGACGGCAAGGAGATCTTCCCCGAGATCGTGCGCGGCGAGATCAGGTCCGCAGGCTTCGACCTGAATGGCTGCTGGGTGCCGCTGTATAACTGGCACAAGGTCTTCGCCGGCCTGTTCGACGCGCAGACCCACGCCGGCAACGATCAGGCGCTGCAAGTGGCGCTGGGCCTGGCGGGCTATATCGACAAGGTGTTCGCCGCGCTCAGCGACGATCAGGTGCAGCAGGTGCTGGCCTGCGAACATGGCGGCATCAACGAGAGCTTCGCCGAACTCTATGCGCGCACCAACGACCAGCGTTGGCTGGCGCTGGCGCGGCGGCTGTACCACACCAAGGTGCTGGCGCCGCTGACGCAGGGCCGCGACGAACTGGCCAACCTGCATTCCAACACGCAGATCCCCAAACTGATCGGCCTCGCGCGCCTCCACGAGCTGACCAGCCGCCGCAGCGACGCCGACGCCGTGGACTTCTTCTGGAAGCGCGTCACGCAGCATCACAGCTACGTCATCGGCGGCAACGGCGACCGCGAATACTTCTCCGCGCCGGATTCCATCGCCGCCCACATCACCGAGCAGACCTGCGAAGCCTGCGCCAGCTACAACATGCTGAAGCTGACGCGCCATCTCTACAGCTGGGCGCCGGACGCCGCTTACTTCGACTACTACGAGCGCACGCATTTGAACCACATCCTCGCGCACCAGAATCCGCGCACCGGCATGTTCACGTATATGACGCCGCTGATGTCCGGCATGGCGCGCGAGTACTCCAGCGAGGACAACGACTTCTGGTGCTGCGTGTTGTCCGGCATGGAGAGCCACGCCAAGCATGGCGATTCGATCTACTGGGAGAACGGCGACACGCTGTTCGTCAATCTCTACATTCCATCGACGGTGGAGTGGAAGGCCGCGCGGCTGGAGCTCAACACGCGCTATCCGTTCGAAGGCGACATCGATCTCAAGGTGCGCCGGCTGACGGGGGCGCGCCAGTTCACGCTGTCGCTGCGCGTGCCGTCGTGGGCCGGCGGATACACAGTGCTGGTCAATGGCAAACCGCAGACCGCCAGCAAACATAAGGGCTACTTGTTGATACGCCGGCGCTGGCGCGCGGGCGACAGCGTGCGTTTGTCGCTGCCGCTGGACCTGCGCCTGGAAGCGGCGGCCGGCAACGATCATGTGGTGGCGCTGCTGCGCGGCCCGATGGTGCTGGCGGCGGACTTGGGCGCGGCCGACAAGCCTTTCGACGGACTGGCCCCGGCGCTGGTGGGCGCCAACGTGCTGGCCGCATTCGCGGAGGCGGACAAGGGTCGTGCCGTGTATCGCAGCGTCGGCACGGGCCGGCCTGGCGACATGAAATTCACGCCGTTCTTTTCGCAGTACGAGCGGCGCGCGGCGGTGTACTTCAACGTCTACACGGAGACCGAGTGGGCGGCGTCGGAGGTGGCCTTCCGCAAGGAGGAGGCGCGCCTCAAGGACTTGGCCGAGCGCTCGGTGGATGTGATGCACCTGGGCGAGATGCAGCCGGAGCGCGATCACGATCTGCAATCGGCGATCTCCTATCCGGTCGCCTACCGTGGCCGCAACGGACGCGATGCGCGCACCGGCGGCTACTTCAGCTTCCGCATGAAATGCACCGACGAGCCGCTGGTGCTGCAGGCGAGCTACTGGGGCGAAGAGCGCAACCGCGATTTCCACATCAGCGTCGACGGCGAACGGATCGCGCACGTCACGTTAGATGGCGCTGATCCCGGCGTATTTGTCGACCGGGAATATCCGGTGCCGGAGCGCATCACCAACGGCAAGGGCAGCGTGGTGGTGCGTTTCGATCCCGAGCCGGGCCACACCGCCGGGCCGGTGTTCGGCGTGCGCCTGTTCACGCAGCGCGCGGCTATTTCTTCCTGACCACTGCGTCGCGCACGCGAGACAGGGCGACCTTGAAAGTTGGCGAGCTCATGCTATTCTGATTTTCCGTCTTATCAATTTTATATTGCTTAAGGAGAAGATATGAAGACACTCGCGATTGCGCTGGCCTGTCTGGCTTGCGCCGGTTCTGCGGTTGCCGATACCAATGTCGCGCTGGGCGGCGGCGTGACGTTGACCGGCAGTGGATTCTGGGATGGCGGCGAATGGGGCCCTGGCACGCCTGCCTTGCCTGCAACGGTGACTGACGGCGTCTACCTGCCGGTCGGGACACAATGGAACCTGGGCACGGTGTTCTGGAGCGGCGACTACGGCGCCGATTCGCTGACCATCACCCTCAACCAGGCCGCGATGGTGAACCAGCTGAATATCCAGGCCGATAACGACAACCTCTATCGCATCCAGTACCGCGACCAGGCTAATGCCTGGCACGACCTGGCGGTGATGACGCCCAATCTCTCGTGGGGCATGGACAACGGCACCACGATGCTGGACGCGCCGGTCACGGCCACCGCCTTCATGATCAGCGGCGCCCCCGGCCGTGGCGACAACCACTTCGCCGTCTCGGAATTCCAGGCCATCGGCACCGTCATTCCGGTGCCTGAACCGACCGGCTACGCCATGCTGGGCGCAGGCCTGGCCTTGCTGGGCTGGACCGCGCGCCGCAAGCAGCGCGGTTCCTGAGCGTCCACCGCTCCTATTGCGCAAGGCGCCGGGACGGCGTCTTGCGCGCGGATGTGCGGCAGCGAACAGTGGCCGGCGCGCCGTTAGGCTATGTTGGGCGCATCGTCGATCATTCCGAGCTCCATCATGCACATCCGATTTCTGCTGGCGCTGAGTGGCGCCTCATTGTTCTACAGCGGCGCCGCGCTGGCCGATCCGCCGGCGCGCGTGGCGCGTCTTGCGTACGTTGCCGGTCCCGTGAGTTTTTCCGCCGCCGGCGCCGATGACTGGCAGAGCGCCGGCATCAACCGGCCGCTGGTCGCGGGCGACCGCCTGTGGACCGCCGCCGGCGCGCGCGACGAGGTGCAGGCGGGCCCCGCCGCCGTGCGCATGGGCAGCGAGACGCTGGTCACGCTGCTCAACGCCGACGACACCAAGACCCAGCTGCAACTGTCGCAAGGCCGGCTGAACCTGCGCGTGCGCCAGCTGCGTCCTGACGAGGTGCTGGAGGTCGACACGCCGAACCTGGCGTTCAGCATCCGCAAGCCTGGCCATTACCGGCTGCAGGTTGACGCCTCCGGCAACGCCACCGAGGTCGCGGTGGTCGACGGCCAGGGCGAGGCATATGGCGACAACACGTCGTACCTGGTCGATTCCGGCCAGGCGTATCGCTTCACCGGCACCGGCCTGCAGGATTTCAGCGTGAATCAGTTGCCGCCGGCCGACGACTTCGACCGCTGGGCGGCGCAGCGCGACCGCCGGCTGGAGCATCCGGTGGCGGCGCGTTATGTGTCGAGCGACGTGGTCGGCTACGAGGATTTGGACGACAACGGCGACTGGCGCGATGTGCCGGGCTACGGCAATGTGTGGGTGCCGACGCATGTGGCGTCGGACTGGGCGCCGTATCGCGACGGCCACTGGGCCTGGGTCGATCCGTGGGGCTGGACCTGGGTCGACGATGCGCCTTGGGGGTTCGCGGTGTCGCACTACGGCCGCTGGGCGCAGACGCCGGCTGGCTGGGGCTGGGTGCCGGGGCCGGTGGTGCAGCGGCCGGTGTACGCGCCGGCGCTGGTGGTGTTCCTGGGCGCGGCGACGCTGATGGTGGGGCAGCGCGATCCCGGCGTGGCCTGGTTCCCGCTCGGGCCGCGCGAGGTGTACCGGCCGTCGTACCGGGCTAGCCCGGTGTATGTCACCAACATCAATACCAGCAATACGATCATCAACAAGACGCAGATCACCAACGTCTACAACAACGTCAATATCACCAACGTGCGTTATGTGAACCGGCAGGCCGTGACGGCGGTGCCGGCGAGGGCGTTCGCGCAGGCGCAGCCGGTGCAGCAGAACGTGGCGCGCGTGGCGCCGCAGGCTTTGGCGGCGGCGCCGCTGGCCGCCGCTCCGCCGGTGAAGCCGCAGCGTCCGGCGGCGTTGGCTGGCGGGCAGGGTGGTCCGCGTCCGGCGCCGGCCATCCTGGCGCGGCCGGTGGTGGCGAAGACTGCACCGGCGCCGGTGGCGGCGCGGCTGATGGCGCCGCACGCTGCGGGCAAGCCGGTGGAGGGCGCTGCGCAGGCGGCCGCCAATGTCCATATGGTGCGGGCGGCGCGGCCGACGATGCCGATCCCGGCGCCCACCGTTGCGCAGCAACTGGCGCAGAAGGGTGGGGCGCATGGCCCGGCGGCTGCCGCGCCGGCGTCGACGCCCTTGCCGCTGGCGGCGCGGCCGCTGAAGCCGGGAGAGATTCCGCCGCAGGCAGCGCGGCAGTTGAAGCCGGGAGAGATTCCGCCGCAGGCAGCGCTGCATCCGCAGCCTGGGACACCGGCGCAGCCTGCCCCGCGTCCCGAGTCGCATCCGCCCATCGCGCAACATGCGCAGATGGAATCGCGGCTGCCGCCGGGCCAGCATCCTGTAGCGGAACCGCATGCGTCGACGCCGCCGCAGCCTGTGGCGCAAGCGCATCCGCAAGCGGAGGCCCGCCCGCAGCCGGCGCCGCATATGCAAGCGGAAGTCCATCCGCAACCGGCGCCGCATCCACAAGCTGAAGCCCATCCGCAGCCCGCGCCACATCAGCAGGCGGAAGGCCGCCCACAACCGGCACCGCATCCGCAAGCGGAAGCTCGCCCGCAACCGGCACCGCATCCGCAAGCGGAAGCTCGCCCGCAACCGGCACCGCATATGCAAGCGGAAGTCCATCCGCAACCGGCTCCGCATCCACAAGCTGATGCCCGTCAGCAGCCGGCAGCGCATATGCAAGCGGAAGCCCACCCGCAACCGGCGCCGCATCCACAAGCTGAGGCTCGTCCGCATCCGCAAGCGGAAGCCCGCCCGCAGCCGCGCGAACCGCAGCATGTGGCGCAGCGTCCGCCGGCCGAAGCGCCGCCGCATCGCGAGGCCGCGCATCACGATCCCAAGCAGGAGCCGAAGCGCGAATAATCGCCCGGCCGCCGTGACGTCTACGATTCGCCGTAACGCCCGCGAATTTCCGCCAGCACGCCTTGCTTCTCCAGCCGCAGGATGGCGGCGTTGAGCAGGTCGAGTTCGGCCTGGGTCGTGCTGTGCTTGTTGAGCATCAGATGCACCGGCGCCCGCAGCACGGTGAACGGCAGCGGCGCGATGGCGATGCCTTGTTCCCGCGCCTCGTGGCGCAGGGCGGCGGTGTCGCCGAGGATCAACTCGGCCCGTCCGGCATCCAGCATGCGCAAGCCCTGCTCGAAGCTGAGGAAGGTGCTCAGATGGCCAGACTCCAGCAACTGCGGCTGCACGCGGGCATACGCCGCGCCATACCAGCCCAGCTTGGGCGCCAGCAGCGACAGTTGTTGGACGGCCAGCGCATCGATGCTGCGCACCGCGCGGTAACGCGCCAGGTTGCCGGTGCGGGTGAAGACGCTCACCGATTCAAAGCGGTAGGCCACGCTGAAACGCGCATACTTGCGCCGCTCGGCGGTGACGGAGGCGGCCAGCAGCAGGTCCAGCCCGCCCTGTTCGAACTGGCGCTGGCGGCGCGCGGTCGGCAGCACCGGCAGCAGTTGCAGCGCGCAGCCGGCCTCCTTGAAGATCGCCTGCGCCAGTTCCAGGTCCAGCCCGGCGGGCGGGCCGTCGGGCCGGGTGTAGACGTAGGGCGGCCATTGTTCCAGCGCCATTTTCATCTGACAAGGCGCGGCCTGCGCCTGCAGTGCGGACGCGACCATGAACGCCATGACAGGACCGACGCAACGCGCTTGCATGGCGTAACCCTTTCTAGTTCTATGGCTACAATTTGCCAGATGCGGCGGGAATGTCAAGCCCGCCGCTGGGGCCGCTCGTGACATCGCGGGATTGATTTGTCAGAAAAACGTGGTATATTTTCTGACATGCGCACCGTACTTCCTCCCGCCGGCCGGAGCAAGGGCATTCGGCAACCCCAGTCCGCTCCCCGCAGCGTCGATGCTGCCATTCGCGCCGAGTTGGGCGCGAGCGCAGCGGGGAAGGTTTTTAGCCCGGTCGATTTTCTCCATTTGGGTAGCCGCGCGGCCGTGGATAAGGCGCTGTCGCGCTTAGCCGCTGCCGGGACGGTTCGACGGATAGCGCGAGGGTTATATGACATGCCGCGTACGCACGCAATCCTGGGGCCACTATTGCCATCGGCCGGTGATATCGCCAAGGCGATAGCAGGCAAGGGCAAGCTGCGACTGCAACCATCCGGCGCCTATGCCGCTAATCTGTTGGGGCTGACTGAGCAGGTGCCGATGAAACTGGTCTTCCTGACGGATGGCATGTCGCGTACCGTTCAGATAGGAAATCAAAGCATACTGTTGAAGCACACCACGCCTCGCAATATGGCGACGGCGGGGCGCATCAGCGGCTTGGTGATCCAGGCATTGCGGCATTTTAAGCAGGAACATATCGATGAGCAGATGGTCAAGACGCTCAGGGCCAGGTTGTCCGCTGACGACAAGGCCGTGCTGCTTGCCGACATCCCGCTGGCGCCGGTGTGGATTGCCAGTGTCATGCGACAGATCGCGCAGGACAAGGACTGAAGATGCAAAAGTTCTTGAGGTTGTCCAAGGAGGACCGGCAACTGGCGATCGAGCAAACGGCGGCCCGTAAAGGGTGGGTGCCCTCCAGCGTGGAAAAAGACTTCTGGGTGTGCTGGACCTTGGAACAGCTATTTACGCTGCCTGAGTTGACGGGACATTTGACCTTTAAGGGCGGAACGTCGCTGTCGAAGGCGTGGGGGCTTATCGATAGATTTTCCGAGGATATCGACTTGACCATCGGCCGCAATGCCCTTGGATTCGGTGGCGAGAACAGCCCGGAGCGGGCGCCGAGCACAAAGCAGCAGGCGAAACGCCTGAAAGCACTCAGGGCGGCGTGTGGCGCGCTGGTACGGGATACCTTGTTATCAACGCTGAGCAGCCGTTTTGTTGCCGAACTGGGCGCCGATGGCTGGCAACTCGTTTTGGACTTGGATGATCCCGATGCTCAGACGCTGCTTTTCTTTTACCCGACTTGTTTCGGTGTGACGCAGGCTCGTTATGTCCGGCCTATCGTCAGGATCGAGTTCGGTGCCCGGTCTGATCCGTGGCCGGTGTATGAGCGCGCGGTACGTCCGGTGATTGCCGAAATATTCCCGCAGGTATTCACTCAGCCGGAAACCATTGTGCACGCCTTGGCGCCGGCGAGAACCTTCTGGGAAAAGGCCATGCTGCTGCATGAGGAGACCTACCGCCCTGCGGACAAGCCGAGAAGCCGAGGCGCTGCTCGAACCGAATACCCTGCGTCTGTTACCATTAGCAGAGCAGCAACAGGGCTGGCGGCAAGACTACATTGAAATGCAGGCGGAAATGTTCAGCGAGACGCCACCAGAATTTGATGCCTTGCTTGACGTCATCCGACAATTTAGAAACCGGTAAAACAGGATTCTCCCGTTGATCTCCCCCCTCGAAATCGCCGCCAACGTCGTCATGACGGTCTCCATCGTCCTGGCCGGGCGCAACAACGTGCATTCGTGGTGGCTGGGCGTGGTGGGGTGCGTGATGTTCGCCGCGCTGTTCTACAGCGTCAAGCTGTACGCGGACGTGGCGCTGCAGCTGTTCTTCATCGTCACCTGCTTCATCGGCTGGCTGCGCTGGCTGCGCGGCGGCGACGGCGGCGCGCTGCCGATCAGCCGCGCCAGGCTGGGCGCGCTCGGCTGGATGGTCGGCGTCGGCATCGCGGCCACGCTGGGCTACGGCCTGATGCTGCAGGCCTACACCAACGCCTACGCGCCATTCATCGATTCGGCGGTGCTGATGTTCAGCATCGTGGCACAGCTGCTGCTGATGGGACGGCGCGTCGAGACCTGGCCGTTCTGGCTGCTGGTCAACACCATCTCGGTGCCGCTGTACGCCAGCCGCGGCCTGTACCTGACCGCCTTGCTGTACGCGGCCTACTGGATCAACGCGCTGGTGTCGTGGTTCTTCTGGCGGCGCCAGATGCGCCAGGACGACGCACAAGCCACATTGCACGTAATGAAGGGGTGACATTCACCGTCCGCCGACTTATGATGATATTTCCATACGGAATGGCCTGAGGAGATACCATGCAATGGTTTTATGATTTAAGAATCGGCAAAAAGCTGATCGTGTCGTTTGGCGTGGTGATCGCGCTGACCTGCGCGCTGGGGCTGTTCACACTCAGCCAGCTCGCCAGGGTGAACCAGGCGTCGACCGACATCGCCACCAACTGGATGCCGGCGGTGCGCTACCTGGGGCAGATGCAGGCCTCGCTGTCGCGCTACCGCATCTCCGAGGCCACCCATATCCTGCTGGCCGAGGATGCTGAAATGACCGCCACCGACAAGTCGCTGGCGACCCGCCTGGAAACCTTGCGCAAACAGCAAGCGTCGTACGCGGCGCTGGTCTCCGAGCCAGAGGAGAAGCGCATCTACGCCGAGCTGCAGAAATCGCTGGACGATTACCTGGCCACCAGTAGCAAGCTGACCGCGCTGTCGCGCGAGGGCAAGAAGGACGATGCGCGCGCGCTGTTCCGCGGCGGCTCCAACAAGCTGTTCCGGCAGGTCAACGAGCAGCTCGACGCGCTGGTCAAGATCAACGACGACGGCAGCGCCGCCGCCGACAAGTCGGCTTCCGATACCTATTCGATGTCGCGCAAGATGGTGCTGGGCACGCTGGCGCTGCTGATCGTGGTCTGCGTCGCGCTGGCGACGGTGGTGGCGCGCATCGTCGCCGCGCCGCTGGAGGAAGCGGTGGGCATCGCCCAGCGCGTGGCCGACGGCGACCTGACCGGCCACATCGTCAGCCACGGCAAGGACGAAACGGGCCAGCTGATGCATTCGCTCAAGGCCATGAACGACAGCCTGCTGCGGGTGGTGGGCGAGGTGCGCGGCGGCACCGACACCATCGCCACGGCGTCGGCGGAAATCGCCAGCGGCAACCTGGACCTGTCGGCCCGCACCGAGGGCCAGGCCAGCTCGCTGGAGGAGACCGCGTCGGCGATGGAGGAATTGACCTCGACCGTGAAGCAGAACGCCGACAACGCGCGCCAGGCCAACCAGCTGGCGCAGTCGGCATCCGGCACGGCGGCCGACGGCGGCAAGGTGGTGGGCGAGGTGATCGCCACCATGGAGTCGATCAGCGCCTCGTCGCGCAAGATCGTCGACATTATTTCGGTCATCGACGGCATCGCGTTCCAGACCAACATCCTGGCGCTGAACGCGGCGGTCGAGGCGGCGCGCGCCGGGGAGCAGGGCCGCGGCTTCGCGGTGGTGGCTTCCGAGGTGCGCAACCTGGCCCAGCGCTCGGCGGCGGCGGCCAAGGAGATCAAGGGCCTGATCGACGATTCGGTGCAGCAGGTGGACAACGGCACGGCGCTGGTGCAGCAGGCCGGCAGCACGATGGAGCAGGTGGTGGCCAGCGTGCGCCGGGTGAGCGACGTGGTGGCGGAGATCTCGGCCGCCAGCAGCGAGCAGAGCACCGGCATCGAGGAGGTCAACAAGGCCATCACGCAGATGGACGAGGTGACCCAGCAGAATGCCGCGCTGGTCGAGCAGGCGGCGGCCGCGGCCGGTTCGCTGCAGGACCAGGCGGCCAAGCTGGCCAGCGTGGTGGCGGTGTTCCGCCTGCGCTGACGCGTCCCGCGCCGCCAGACAACGCCGCCGGCATCAGCCGTGCGGCGTTTTTTTATGCTGGATGGCCTGGCGGAAGGCGCTCGGCGTCACGCCCAGGCGCTCGCGGAAGGCGGTGGCGAAATTGCCGGCGTTGTTAAAGCCGATCATCAGGGCGATGTCCTGGACGTCGATGTCGGTGTCGCGCAGCAGTTCCTCGCCGCGCCGGATGCGGGCCTCGCGGATGTAGGCGAACACGGTCATGCCGGTCTGCTCGCGGAACACCTGCGACAGCTTCTCGCGGTAGGTGCCGACGCTGCGGGCGATTTCGGCCAGGCCGGGCAGCGAGCCCAGGCCGTCGGCGATCAGGCGCTTGGCGGCGTTGACCAGCACCGCGTCGGGATCGGCCTCGGCCGGACGGCCCTGGGTCGGCGCCGGCGCGGCGGCCGGGGCCGCGCGCTGCCGGCTGGCGCGGCGGGCCAGCTTCAGGTGGACCTGGATGCGCGCCGCCAGCTCGCCCGGCGAAAACGGCTTGGCGACGAAATCCACGCCGCCGATCGACAGGCCCATGATGCGCTCCTCATCGGCGTCGGCGCCGCTGAGGAAGATGATGGGGATGTCCTCGGTGACGGGATTGGCCTTGAGCAGGCGGCAGGCGGTGTAGCCGTCCATATTGGGCATGCGCACGTCGAGCAGGATCAGGTCGGGATGCTGGGCCAGCGCCAGTTGATAGCCTTGCAGGCCGTTCACCGCCACCGACACCTTGTACGGCAGCTCGCTCAGCAGATCGACCAGCATGCGCTGTTCGAACGCGGAGTCGTCCACGATCAAGATGCTCTGTTGTGTGTCGCTGGCAGTCATGGGCTCCCACCTTCGATACCGGGTTGATAACGTTTTATCACGCCTGTGAGTATTATGCCTATCTTTTGAAAATTTTTAATAGATTCGACCGCTGGCGGAACGCCCTCATTGGTATGGGATTGGTGCGTCCGGCTTGCATGGCTGTTGCATATTTCTCCTATCCACCAATTTTTTTTAATAGATTTCTACGCAATCAAAACTGTAGTCTCCTGTAGCAAAAGCGCATGTTTCTTGGATAGATAATAATGAATTCAGCCGTGACGCGAAGGCGGTTTTACCCGCCCTGAAGTGCTAACCCTGGAACCGAGGAGTCAAAAAAATGAAACATACCGATTTTGGCCGTATGCCTTGCCCCATCGCCCGCAGCCTGGGAAAAGTGGGGGAGTGGTGGAGTATCCTGATCCTGCGCGACGCATTCTACGGCCTGTCGCGTTTCGACGAATTTGAAAAGAGCCTGAAGATCGCCCCCAATATGCTGACCCGCCGCCTGGCCGGTCTGGTCGAGGGCGGCCTGATGGAGCGCCGCCAGTACAGCGCCCGCCCGCCGCGTTATGAGTACGTGTTGACCAAGGCCGGCCGCGCGTTCAAACCGGTGCTGCTGGCCTTCATCGCCTGGGGCAACGACCACCTGGCGCCAGAGGGCGCCAGCCTGCTGGTGGTCAGCCGCGAGACCGGCAAGCCGGCCGACCAGGTGCTGGTCGACGCCAACAGCGGCCTGGCCATCAACGACGAGGACTATATGTTCGCGCCCGGCCCCGCCGCCACCGACGTCATGCGCTCGCGCCTGATCGAGATCAGCAAGCACGCTTCGTAAGCGTTCACAGCGCCGGCTCCAGCTGGGCATAGACGGCGCTGGCCAACGTGGCCAGCGCCGCCTTGTCCAGGTTGCCGGACAGGGCGTAGCCGAAGCGCCCGTCTATCCAGTAAAACACCCCCACCTGTCCCTCCTGCGCGAAGCGGAAGCCGGTTTCCTGGTTGTGGGTCTGTTCGGTCGACACGTACAGCGTCAGGCGCGCGCCCGCGCCGTCGCGGTACATGAACTGCGCCACCGGCCCGCTCTGGCCGGGCAGCAGCCTGCCTCCCTCCAGCGCATAGCCCAGCGACGCCAGTTGCGGCGGCTTCAATTGTGCTCCCAGCCGTTTCGACAGCCAGGCCACCAGGTGCGCCTGCTGGTCGGAGCCCACTTCGACCGGGTGCCGGATTTCCGGCGTGTAGACCACGTGCGCCAGCGCGGCGCGGCGCGGCAGCGCGGCCAGGCTGGCGTTGCCGCCCAAGGCGCCATCGTCGCCGGCGGCGCCGCGCAGCAGCCAGCCGGCGCTGCCGGCGGCCACGGTCAGCGCCAGCATGGCGGCAAAGCGCAGGGCCAGGGGCCAGACTGGGCCAAGGCGGTGGCCTGGGCCAGAGCCATGGCTGGAGCCGGAGCCGAGGCCGGAGCCGGAGCAGAGGCCGGAGCCAGGCGCCAGCCAGTCGCGCCAGCCGTGGCGGTGCGCGGGAGGCGTCGCGCGGGCGGTCATGGCCGGCGGCAGCGGCTGCTCCAGCACCGGCTGGTACAGCGCACGCAGCGCGGCATCATGGTCGCGGTAGGCTTGCAGCCGCGCCGCGTCGGCCGGATGCAGCAGGAGGTGGGCGTCGACCGCGCCGCGCCGTTCGGGCGGCAGGCGGCCGTCGACCCAGGCTTGCAATTCGGCTTCGGTAACAGGCGAATTCATTTGACGACCTTCAGGGTGGAGGGCAGGGGCTGGCCCTGCAGGATCAGGCGCAGCCTTTCCCGGCCGCGGGACAGGCGCGACATCACCGTGCCGAGCGGAATATCAAGGGCGGCCGCCACCTCGTCGTAGCGCATGTCTTCCAGCGCCACCATCAGCAGCACTTCGCGCTGTTCCGGCGGCAGCTGTTGCAGCGCCTGGTCCATGTCGCGCAGGGCCAGGCCGTGGGCGGTGGTGTCGGCCGTGGCCGGCTGCAGCGCGTCGTCCAGCGGCTCGGTGGCCAGCGACGGCCGGCGTTGCTGGTCCGCGTGCAGATTGTGCATGATGCCGAACAGCCAGGCGCGCATGTCGCTGCCGCGCCGCCAGCTGGCCAGCCGGTCCCAGCCGCGTTCGACGGTGTCCTGCACCAGATCGTCAGCCTCGGCGCGGCCGCCCAGCAGCGCCCGCGCGTAGCGGCGCAGGCGCGGAATGCAGGCGATCAGGCGGTCGCGTTCGTCTTGCATGGACGGCGCTTAGTCCTTGACCACGTGCCAGATGTCCTTGAAGTTGTCGCCGTTGCGGTCGCCCGGCTTGACGTCCTTCTTGAACAGGTACAGCGGCTTGCCCTTGTAGGCCAGCTGCTTGGCGCCGTCCTCGCGGGTGATCGCGGAATACGGCTCGGCCACGCTGGCCGCCGGCACCACGGCTGGCCAGTTCTCGCTGCACGGGCCGTTGCAGGCGCTGGTGCCGCTGCCGGCCGCGTCCTTGTCGAAGGTGTACACGGTCATGCCGGCCGCGTTGACCAGGATGCCGTCTTTTTTCATGACGGAGTCGGCGTGGGCTGCGCCGGCCAGCAGCGCGGCGGCGAGGAGGAGGGACAGGCGGGAGGCGATCTTCATGGCAAGGGTCCTTTACGGTTGGGTGGAACGGCGACGCGAAACGGCGCTGTTATTGCGTATACGTAAGGTACGACCGGATTATTCCCTCGACCGTAAAATAAATTTTCCGATCAATGAACGGGAGATACCAATGAAAAAGCAACTCATCATTGTCGCCGGCCTGGCCGTGGCGGCCATGTCGCCATCCTACGCCCAAACGCTGAACAAGGGCGACCAGCACATCCTCACCCAGCTGGCGCAGGCCAATATGGCCGAGGTGGAGGCCGGCAAGATCGCCTTGCAAAAGGCCAGCAAGCCGGAGGTCAAGACCTTCGCCCAGCAGATGGTGGATGACCACACCAAGGGCTTGCAAGCCGTGCAGGATGTGGCGCGCAGCAAGAACGTCACGCTGCCGACCGAACCGGACGCCAAGCAAAAGCGTATGAGCGAACACCTCAACAGCCTGAGCGGCGATGCCTTCGACCAGGCCTACCTGAAAAACGCCGGCGTGCAGGCCCACAGCGAAGCGCACAAGCTGGTCGCCAGCGCGCAGAAACACGCCACCGACGCCGACGTCAAGGCGCTGGCCGCCAAGCTGCAACCGACCGTGGACCAGCATTTGCAAACGGTGCAAGCCCTGGCGGGCGGCAAGAACGCGGCCACCAAACAGTGAGCGACCGGCGGCGGAACATTTCTCCAAGTTAAAACAATTTCCTTTGGGAACTAAAATCTCTTTGATTTCAGGGACTTAAAAAGGGCTGGCAGGGCAGTCCTTAAACTGTGGAATAATGCTGTAACAGCGCATACATGCGCTAAGGCAATGGCGCCTGCCGCTCCGACCGGGAGCGGGTAGCACACAGTAAAGGGAAGTTATTTGGTGAATATGTTTGCGCACGATGTGGAGCTGGCGCGTTGGCAGGCGGAGTTGTCTGAAGCGCAAGGTTCGTCGCGTCTGCCCCTGTTGTCGGCGCTGGCCTGGCATCTGCGCCAGCGCGACCCGTCGCGTGCGCAAACCCTGGCCGCCGAGCTCACGCCGCTGCTGGCCGCGCTGCCCGAGGGCGAGGCCGCCGTGCGGCGCGCCCGCTTGCTGCTGATCGGCGCCGAGGCCGAATGGCTGAACGGCCGGCTGGACTCCGCCCAGCACCAGGCCGAGCAAGCCCTGCGGCAGCTCGAGCAGGCCGCCGCGTCGCCGGCCAAGGCCCACCGCGCGCGCGCCGACGCCTGCTGGGTGCTGGCCTGGATCGCCAACGACCGCGGCGACAGCAGCGCCGGCGGCCAGTGGCTGGAGCAGGCCGCGCTGGCGGCCCGCGCCGGCGGCGATCCGGTGCGCATCGACGTCATCGACGCCGCCTCCGGCATCTGCGACACCTTCCGCGACTGGAAGGCCGCGCAGGAACGCTGGAGCGGCCGCTTCGGCACGGACCTGGAGGGCGTGGCGCCCATCGCGGCCGGCTGGATCAGCGACTTCTTCGGCACCTGCGCATTCCAGCGCAGCGATTACGGCCGCGCCATCGGCCACCTCATGCTCAGCTTCGAGACCGCGCTGGCGACCGGCCAGATACGGCGCGCCATCATCGTCGCCACCAACATCGGCAACGGCTTCACCAGCCTGAACGCGCACGAGGCGGCGCTGGACTGGATGCAGCGCGGCCTGGACCTCGCGCGCCCGACCGGCTGGCCGCTGAGCATCGGCATGTGTCTGATGCAGACGGCGGAAACCCTGCGCCAGCTGGGCCAGCGCGAGGCCGCGCAGACGCTGCTGCGCGAGGCGCTCAATACGCTGGCGCCGCTGTCCGGCTCGCGCGCCTACGCTGTGGCGCTGGAATACCAGGGCGACCTGGCGCTGGACCTGGGCAACCACGCGGCCGCGCTGGACAGCTTCACCCGCCTGGCCTCGCGCGGCGACGCGCTGGGCCAGACCGATTTCCGCAGCAGCGCGCGGCGCGGCCAGGCGCACGCGCTGTCGCACCTGGCGCGGCCCGAGGAAGCGCTGGCCGCCGCGCAGGGCGCGCTGGCGCTGGCCCACGAACATGCCGACGCCTCCAGCCAGATCGCCGCGCTCAACGTACTGGCCGATATCCACGCGCGCCACCAGCTGCCGCCGCCGGCCGACATGAAGGCGGCCAATCCGGTGCTGCATTACCTGCAGCTGGCGCTGGAAATCGCCGCCACCATCGAGGGCTACACCGTGCCCGGCGCGCTGCTCGACGCCACCGCGCGCGAGTACGCGGCCATCGGCGACCACGCGCGCGCCTACGCCATCGCGCTGCAGGCCAGCGCGGCGCGCGACCAGACCCACAGCCAGCAAGCCACCAACCGCGCCATCGCGATGCAGGTGCAGTATCAGACCGAGCGCGCGCAGACCGAGGGCGAGCATCACCGCCAGCTGGCCGCCGCCGAGGCGCAGCGCGCCGAAGTGCTGCAACAGACCAGCGCCACGCTGGAGCACCTGAGCGCCATCGGCCAGGAGATCACCGCCCACCTGGACGCGGCGGCGGTGTTCCGCGCGCTGGACCGCCACGTGCACGGCCTGCTCGACGCCACGCACTTCTCGGTGTTCCTGCTGGAGCCGGGCGGCGAGTGGCTGGCCTGCGCCTTCGGCGTGGAGGCCGGCAATCCGCTGCCGCCGGTGCGGGTGCCGCTGTCGGACCCCAACGCCAACTCGGCGCGCTGCGTGCGCGAGCGGCGCGAGATCCTGATCGAACTGGGCGAGGCCGACGTCACGCCCAACCTGATCCCCGGCACGCTGCCGACTCTGAGTTTGATCTTTGCGCCGCTACGCGTGGGCGACCGCGTGCTGGGCGTGATGACGGTGCAGTCGCTGCACGAACGGGCCTACGGCGAGCGCGAACGGCTGATCTTCCGCACCTTGTGCGCGTATGGCGCGATCGCGCTCGATAACGCCAGCGCCTACCGCCAGGTGGCGGCCACGCTCAAGACCCTGAGCGCGACGCAGGAGCAGCTGCTGGAGAAGAACCTGGAACTGGAGCAGGCCTACAAGGCGCTGGAGGAGGTGAGCCTGACCGACCAGCTGACCGGCCTGCGCAACCGCCGCTTCTTCCTCCAGAATGTCGACGCCGACGTGGCCATGAGCCTGCGCGGCTACGACACCGGCCAGCATCGCGAGCTGACCGAGTGCGACCTGCTGGCGCCGAACGATCTGGTGTTCTTCATGGTCGACCTGGACCACTTCAAGGAAGTCAACGACCGTTACGGCCACGCGGCCGGCGACTCCATCCTGGTGCAGATGCAGGAGCGGCTGCGCGAAGTGTTCCGCGAATCGGATTATGTGATCCGCTGGGGTGGCGAGGAATTCCTGGTGCTGGCGCGCGCCACGCACCGCGACGAGGCCCATGTGGTGGCGGAGCGCATGCGCCGCGCCGTGGCCGACCGCGATTTCCTGCTGCCGGATGGGGCGCGCTTGTCCAAGACTTGTTCGATCGGGTTTGCCTGCTTCCCCTTCCTGCCGGCGCAACCGCGTTTGCTGTCATGGTCGCAGGTGGTGGAGCTGGCCGACCAAGGGCTGTACATCGCCAAGCGCTCCGGCCGCAACGCCTGGGCGGCGCTGTACAGCACCTCGGCCACGCGTCCGGACGGCGTGTTCCCGCGTCTGATGCAGCAGCTGGATCAGGCGGTGGCAGACGGCGAGGTGCGGCTGGTCAGCAATCTGACTGGCCCGCTGGTGCTGGGCGGCGAGCGTCGCCGCGTGGGCTTGTCCAGCGACCTGGAAACTTAGGTCATTTCGACCACCACTTCGCAGTTGAGCGTATTGGCGATGTAGCACTTGTCGTGCGCCTCGTGGTGGATAGCCTCCAGCTCTTCGGCGCCCGGCGGAGCGGTGCCGGCGAAGGCGATTACCGGCCGCAGCGCGATGCGCGTCATCGCCATTTTGCCGGCGGCGTTCTTGCCCATCTCGCCGACGGCGTGGTCGCGGTAGCTGTCGACCGTGTGTCCGCGCTTGGCGGCGATCGACAGGAAGAACAGCATATGGCAGCTGGATGTGGCGGCCACCAGCGCCTCTTCGGGATCGACGGCTGCGGCGTCCGACATCGGCAGCGGCACCGACAGCGGCGACGACGAAGCGGGCACGGTGGCGCCGCCGTCGAACTGCCATGCGTGGGCGCGGCTGTAGCGCTGTCCCAGGAAGTCCTGCCCGTTGCGCGTCCATTCAATCTTCGCTTCGAATTGCATGCCAAGCTCCGTCGAGGTGAGGAGCCTATATGATAGCCCACTTGCTATACTGTCGGCTTCTCCCCGATCCTTCTTCGCCATGACCAAGACGCGCTGCAGCTGGGCCAATCCCGCCAATCCTCTCTACCTCGAATACCACGACAAGGAATGGGGCGTGCCTTGCCACGACGAGCGCCGCTTGTTCGAGATGCTGAACCTGGAGGGCGCGCAGGCTGGCCTGAGCTGGGAGACGATACTCAACAAGCGCGAGAACTACCGCGCCGCCTTCGATCAGTGGGACGCAGAGAAGATCGCCGCCTACGACGCCGACAAGGTGGCGTCGCTGCTGGCCGATGCCGGCATCGTGCGCAACCGCCTGAAGGTGGCGGCGGCCATCACCAACGCGCAGGCCTACCTGCGTTTGCGCGCCAGCGGCACCACGCTGGACAAGTGGCTGTGGGCTTATGTCGGCGGCAAGCCGCTGGACGCTGCCGAGGGACCGCGTCCGGCCAAGACCGAGCTGTCGGACCGCATCTCCAAGGACCTGGCCAAGCTGGGTTTCAAGTTCGTCGGCTCGACCATCATCTACGCTTACATGCAGGGCATCGGCATGGTGAACGACCATGCGCCGGACTGCTTCTGCCGGGCGCGCAAGCGATGACGCGGCGCGTGGTGCTGGACACCGATTTCGGTCACGGTGAACGCTTCATGGCCGAGTGGCGCGCCTTGCCGCAGCAGGGCGTGCTGCACTACCTGGCGGTGACGCCGCGCGTTCCGAGCGTGGACATGATCGCCGATACGGACGCCGCCTCGGCCCTTGCTCCGGCCCCCGGCACGGTCGCTGGCACGGCCGCCGACATGCGCGGCGACGCGCAGCTGCGTGCCCTGTGGCCGTTGGACGTGCCGGGCTTCCACCGCATCCTGCTCGGCGATGGCCGCGTCACGCTGGACCTGCTGGTCGGCGCGCTCGATACCGTGTTGCCGCAGATCGCCGCGCGAGTAGACGCCTTCCTTGTCGACGCCTCATTTCCCGCATCACAGGCACGTGGGCTGGCTAAGCTGGCCGTGCTGGGCGCTACGCTTCACGCGCGTGCGCCGGACGAAGCGCTGGCGTGGGCGTTGACGGCGGCGGGCTTTGTCTGCAAAGCCATCGAGGGCACGCAGGACATCGGTGCCGTCTACCAGAGCCGCAAGCCGCAGCCTGCGCCGCCGCCGGAACCGGTGCGCCGCGCGATCGTGATCGGCGCGGGTGTGGCCGGATCGGCGGCCAGCCATCGCCTGTGCGCCAGCGGCTGGGATGTCACGCTGATCGAGCGCCATGCGGCGCCGGCGCAGGAGGCGTCCGGCAACCTGGCCGGCATCTTCATGCCGCTGCTGTCGAAGGACGACAATATTCCAACGCGCCTGAGCCGCGCGGCCTACACCTTCGCGCTGCGAGAGTGGCAGCGACTGGGCGGCGTCGGTCGCGTGTTCGATGGCGCCAACTGCGGCGTGCTGCAACTGGCGCGCGACGCCGAGCATGCGATCGTGCAGCAGGACGTGGTGGCGGCCTGGAACTACCCCGAGGAATACGTGCGCTGGCTGGACGCCGACGCCTCCGGTGAACTGCTGGGCGGCCCCACGCCGCATGGCGGCTGGCTGTTCGGGCAGGGCGGCTGGGCGCGTCCCGCGTCGCTGTGCGCGGCGATGCTCGATGCGTGCGGCGAGCGTCTGCGGCGCGTGTTCACCACCGAAGTGCTGGACCTGCAGCGCGTGGACGGCGAGTGGCAAGTGCGCGGCGGCGACGGCGCGCTGATCGCGCAAGCGCCCACCGTGGTGCTGGCCAACGGAACCGGCGCCGTCAACATCGCACAGGCGGCCGAACTGCCGTTGTCCCGGCTGCGCGGCCAAGTCACGCACCTGCCAGTGCCGGATGCCGCCCATGCCGCGACCGCGTCAACGCCAGCGCCGACGATGCCGGATGCCGCCCATGCTGCGGCCGGGCCAACGCCGCCAATGCACGGCGACGCCCACGCCGCGACCGCGCCAGCGCCGACGATGCCGGATGCCGCCCACGCTGCGACCGCGTCAACGCCGCCGATGCACGGTGGTGCCCGCGACGCGACCGTGCCGGCGCCTCCAGCGCCGCCGATTCTGCCGCTGGTGGTTTGCCGCGAGGCCTACGTCACGCCGCCGTCCGGCGGCATCGTCTGCGCCGGCGCCACCTACGATAACGACGACGATCCCGAACTGCGCGCCGACAGCCAGCTGGAAAACCTGACCCGCCTCGCCGAGATCGTGCCCGGCGAAGCCGTCGCCGCGCTGGCCGCCACGGCGCCGCTGGCGGGCCGCGTCGGCTTCCGCTGCGCCGCGCCGGACCGCCTGCCGCTGGCGGGCGCCTTGCCCGACTATCCATCCGCCGGCCGCCTCGAACGCCTGCGCGACGTGCCGCGCCATCCCGGCCTGTATGGCCTGCTGGGCTATGCCTCGCGCGGCTTGATCTGGGCGCCGCTGATGGCCGAACTGCTGGTGTCACAGCTGGAAAACGCGCCGCCACCGCTGGAGGCGATGCTGGTCGACGCGCTCGATCCCGGCCGCTTCCTGCTCAAACAGCGCCGCCGCAGCCAATAATCGAGGACAGCCCCCCCGTTGCGTGCGCGCCAACGCGGCGTTGGCGCTGCTATATCAACAGGCTATAATTGCGGCACAAATAACAATCCCAACCCGCGCCGTCCATGGAGAGCCGAACGATGGATGAAGAAGATGCGCAGCACCACGAAGGTTCGCCGGAGCTGTTCATGTTCCTGGCGTCGACTGTGCACGACATGAAGAATTCGATCGGCGTCCTCAATGGCACGCTGGAGAACCTGCTGGCCGCCGCGCCCACCACGCCCGAGCAGCCAGGCTACGGCCAGCTGGCGCAGATGCTGTACCAGACCAAGCGCCTCAACGACAACCTGATCCAGCTGCTGGCGCTCTACAAGGACGTCGGCAAACCGGGCTACCCGTTCGACCCCGCAGCATGCCGCGTCAGCGAGTTGGTCGAGCAGGTGGCGGCGCAGGCGCGCATCCTGCTGCAATCGCGCGGCATCACGCTGGACCTGGACTTCCCGCCCGACGCCATCTGGACCCTGGACGAAGACCTGATCATCGGTGTGCTGGTCCACGCCATCAACAACGCCATCCGCTACACGCGCGACCGCCTGCGCCTGGCGATCCGCATCGACGGCGACTATCTCGAACTGCGCGTGGAAGACAACGGCGACGGCTTCCCGCCATCGCTGCTGGAGGCTGGCGTCAGCGCCATGAACAGCCAGCGCAGCGCGATCAACTTCCTCAACAACAGCAGCGGCCTCGGTCTCTACTTCTCCAGCGAAGTGGCGAAGATGCACAAGTACCGCCAGCGCAGCGGCGGCATCGCGCTGGAAAACGGCGGCACTCTGGGCGGCGGCTGTTTCGTGCTGCGATTGCCATGAGCGGCGCCGAGGCGATAGCCGCCACCGCCGCCGAAGGCGCGGTCGACTGGGCCGAGAAGCGCTACCTGCTGGTGGACGATTTCGTCGGCATCCGCCAACTGCTGCGCGAGTCGCTGCGCAACCTCGGCGCCAAGCACATCGACCAGGCGGCCAGCGGCGGCGAAGCGATGATGCTGCTGTCGAAGACCCGCTACGACGTGGTGCTGTGCGATTACAACCTCGGCGACGGCAAGAACGGCCAGCAGGTGCTGGAGGAGGCGCGCATCCGCAACCTGATGCTGCCCAGCAGCGTGTGGCTGATGGTCTCCGCCGAGAAGAGCGTGGAGTCGGTGATGGGCGCGGCCGAGCACCAGCCGGACGCCTACATCATCAAGCCGATCACCGAGGGCGTGCTGTTGACGCGCCTGAACCGCGTGTGGAACAAGAAGCAGATTTTCCGCGAGATCGACCAGGCCTTTGCCGACAAGGACTACCTGCGCGCGGCCCGCCTGTGCGACGAGCAGATCGCCCACGACCGGCTGCACGAGATCGACCTGCTGCGCATGAAGGCCACGCTGCTGCTCAAGAGCGGCGAGCCGGAACAGGCGCGCAAGGTGTACGAGCAGGTACTGGAGGAGCGCGACTACAACTGGGCGCGCTGCGGCCTGGCCAAGATCCTGATGAACAACGGCGAGCTCGATGCGGCGCTGACCATGTTCCAGGCGGTGATTACCGATAACCGCTTCTACATCGACGCCTTCGACCAGCTGGCCAGGACCTTCCAGTTGCAGGGCAAGACCGAGGAAGCCTTCGGCGTGCTGGAGAAGGCGGCCAAGCTGTCGCCCAATTCGGTGCCGCGCCAGCGCGCGCTGGGACAGACGGCGCTCAAGCTGGGGAACATCCCGGTGGCGGAGAAGGCCTTCCGCAAGTGCATCGAGATCGGCGAGTATTCGGTGATGAAGACGGTGGACGCCTTCTTCGGCCTGGCGCGCGTGTGCGCGCAGAAGAACGACACCAAGGAAGCCATACGCCTGTTGAACGCGGCGGTCCACCAGTTCGGCGGCGACCAGGTGGAGCTGCGCGTCAAGATCACCGAAGGCCTGGTGTACCACGAGACCGGCGACTACCGGCGCGCGCGCAAGTCCGGCGATGAGCTGGAGGCGATGCTGGCCGACGAGACCAAGCAGCGCCCCGACACCGACACCTGCCTCGATATGGCGACGCTGCTGTTCGCGGTGGGCGTGAGGGAAGCCCCAGTGGGGCTGCTGTGCTACGTCACCCGCAACAACCACGACAACGCACCGCTGCTGGAGGACGTGCAGAAGATCTTCGACAAGGCGCGCATGACCGACGAGGGCGTGGAGCTGATCAAGGCTTCGCGCAAGGAAGCGGCGGACATGATGAACAAGGGTGTGCTGCTGTGGAAGACCGGTAAGCTGGTCGAGGCGGTGGAGTGGATGCGGGTGGCGCGCAAGGCGCTGCCGCACAATATGCGCATCCTGTTCAACTCCGCGCAGATCCTGATCTCGCAGCTGCAGCAGACCGGCTACGTGCGCGAGCTGGCCGACGAGGCGATCGCGGTGCTGATGCATGTCGACGCCATCGCGCCGGGGCAGCAGCGCTTCGCCCAGCTGATGGAGCAACTGGCGCTGCTGGCGCCGATGTCGGGCGTGGTGGCGGCGGCCGCCGCCAGCGAGTATGAAGCCGCCAACGGCGCCATACCGGACAAGCCCCAGGACATGCGTGGGTGACGGCTGGGCGCAACGCGGGCGTCGTGGCAGCCTTGTTTCCGACACGGCAAATGATTACACTGAATCGCGGCGCAGCCCTGTCTGCGCCTTGAATCGCCGTCAATATTGAGGGCAAATAAAGGGCACCAATCTATGCGCGATATCGCAAAAGAAGTTTATACAAAAATGAAAGTCGGCAGTGTGGCCTGGATACGTCCGGTCGCCGCCAAGGGAGATACGCTGGACAGTTTTCAGTCTGCCCACGACAGCGCCAAGGTGCTGGAAGAGGAGGGCCTGATCGATATCGAGAAGGTGCAGCGCCAGGCCGATGGCCTGATCGACGCCATCCGCATCCAGCGGCTGGCGTGACCGGCGCTGCTGGCCGCTAGACTTTGTCGGCGGCCGGCTTCTTGGCCGGGGCGCGTTTTTTGGCCGGGGCCTTCTTCGGCGCGGCGCTGGCCGTGGCCGGGGTGGCGGCAGCCGCCGGCTTGGCCTTGGCGGCCGGCTGCGTGGCGGCCGCCGCGAACTTGGCCGCCGTATCGGTGGCGCGCGCGGCCGCCGTGGCCATCATCGATTCCGACGCCATCGCCGTCGACACGGCCTGCTTGAACTGATCCTGCAGCATATTCCACCAGATGGCCGGATTGGTCATCGGGGCGGCCGAAGGCTTGGCCGCTTCCTCGGCTGCCGGCTTCTCGGCGGCGGCGGGGGGGGCTGGTGCCGCGGCCGGCGCTGGCGCGGGGGCTTTGTCCTTGTCCGCCTCGCGGGCATGGTGGAAGAAGGCCGAGGCGTAGGGATTGGCGTCGAAGATGGATTTGTGGTCGCTGCTCTGCGGCTGGTTGACGGCCGCCGCCAGGCTGGCGCCGACCGATTTGAGCGTGGCGATGGTCCCGCGCTGCACTTCCAGCGCCTGGATGCTACCGCGCAGCATGCTCATGTTCAGATTGAGCCAGGTCTCGACGGCTTTGAGGTCGCTGATCTTCTTGTCCAGCTCCTCGACCGACAGGGTGGGCGCCGTCAGGCCGGGCACGCTCATGCTGCCCCACAGGCTTTTGACGAAATCCAGCGTATCGGTCATCACTGCTGCACCTGGTATGTTCGGCATTTGTGGGTGGGCCATGGCGGTCTCCTATAAGAATAACGTCCAGCGTAGCAGATAAAAGCGCGTGCTTCAAAAGATTTTGACAACATTGCTGTGTGGGCGCAGGCTCGGGCCGAACACGTTAAACTAGCGGCATGCGCTTACCCACCCATCTATTCCCACGCCGCCGCCTGCTGGTTTTATGTGCAGCCACGCTGGCGCTGCATTATCTGGCGATCGATTGGGTGGGGGAGCGGCTCGCCGCGCAGTCGCACCGGCCGTCGCCGCTGCCGTCGTCGCTGATGACCGCGCAGCTGCGCCTTGCGTTGCCCAAGCATGTGGAGACGCCGCCCGCTGAAGAGGTCCAGCCCTTGCCGCCGGCCGCCAAGCCGCCCCGCCAGCGCAAGCCCGCGCCGGAGCCCGCGCCCGAAGCGGCTCCGCCGCCGCCCGTGGCCGACAGCGCGCCCGCCGAGGCGCCATCGACCGCACCAGCGCCGGCCGTCGACGCCAGTGCCAGCGCCGACGCCAGCGCGAACGCCGCGCAGGCCGGCGCCGCGCAGGCGCAGACCGGCACGCCGTCGCCGCCCGACACCACTGGCCCCACTCCGGCCGCCGCCGTGCCGGTGGAGGCAGCGCCGCCGCAGGGCGCGCGCCGCTACAAGGTCAACCTGCCGCCGTCGGCCAAACTTGACATGGACGTGGCCCGGGTCGACGCCGACGGCACCAAATGGACCGGCTCCGCCAACATGAGCTGGCAGACCGACGGCAGCAACTACCAGGCCTCGGCCGAAGCGGGCATCAGCCTGCTGGTGACGCGTTTGAACCTGCTGGTGATGCGCAGCGCCGGCACCATCGACGATTACGGCATCGCCCCGAATACCAGCACGCAGAAGCGCGCGCGCCGGGCCGAGACGGCGACCCATTTCAACCGCGACGCCGGCACCATCACCTTCTCGGCGTCCGAGCGCAGCTACCCGCTGATGGCCGGCGCGCAGGACATGACGACGGTGCCGTTCCAGCTGGGCGGCATCGGCCGCGCCGACGTCAATCAGTTCGGCAGCGATATCGACATGCAGGTTGGCGAGGACAAGGAAGCCAATATGTTCCGCTTCCAGCTGGTGGGCGAGGAAGAGCTGGAAACCAAGATGGGCAAGGTGGTGACCTGGCATCTGAGCCGGCCGCCGCGCCCCGGCAGCTACTCGTCGCGGCTGGACATCTGGCTGGCGCCGGGCCTGAACTGGTACCCGGTCCAGCTGCGCAATACCGAAGCAAGCGGCGCGCTGACCACGCAAACCGTCTCCAAAATCACGATGTCAGAATCAGGGAAATAATATGCATACTTCTTACACCACGCGCCTGCTGGGCATGAGCGCCGCCATCCTGTTGAGCTGCGCGGCCCGCGCCGCCGACGCCCCGGCCGGCGAGCACCCGAGCGTCAAGCGCCCATACATCCTGCCGCCGTCGGCCGACCTCACCTACGTCATCAAGGCCAAGCAGCACGGCTTGAGCCTGGGCGGCACCGCCACCGTGCAGTGGCGCGCCGGCGACGGCAAGTACTCGGTGGCCACCGAAAGCCGCGTCTCGCTGCTCGGTAAAATCCTCGACAACCGCAGCGAGGGCGCGGTCGACGACTTCGGCCTGGCGCCGGCCACCTTCGTCGAGAAGCGCTTCCGCAAGGACCCGACCACCACCACCTTCCAGCGCGACGCCAAGACCATCACCTTCAGCGAAGGCGACGAGAGCTATCCGATCAAGGGCGGCGAGCAGGATCGCTCCAGCATCCAGTGGCAGCTGGCGGCGCAGGCGCACGCCGCGGCGGACAAGTTCAAGCCAGGCAGCGAGTGGAAGTACTTCGTGGCCGGCCGCCGCGACGCCGAGGTGTGGAGCTTCAAGGTGCTGAAGAATGAGGCAGTGCAGATCGGCGCGAACGAGGTCAATGCGGTCCACCTGGTCAAGGCGCCACCGCCGGACGACCAGGGGCAGCAGGTCGACCTGTGGCTGGCGCCGTCGATGGACTGGTACCCGGTGCGCGTGCGCTTCAACGACGCCGATGGCGATTACGTCGACCAGACGCTGGAAAAGGCCGTGAAAAAGTGAGCTCCTGCTATACTGACGCCCCCGCAATCTAGTCGTTGCGTTGCGTACAGAATGGCAAAGAATGATAGAAATTATAACAAGTGAGCTGGATCAGCAACAGCAGCAGGACAGCCTGCAAGCCCACTTCCAGCCGAATTTTTCGGCCGACGAGATCGAGCAGGTCTACCACCTGAAACGCGCGCAGCCGCTGCTGCAAGTGTTTACGGCGCTGTTCCACGGGGGCTTCGACGGCGTCCTGGTGCGCCTGCTGGTGCTGCGCGAGCTGGCGTCCGACGCCGCGTCGTCGACCTTCTCGCGCGCCGACATCAACACCCGCCTGGCCTACCTGCTGCCCGAGTCGCTGGAGACGGTGCTGATGCGCCTGCGCACCAACCAGCTGCTGGCCTGGGACGCGCAGCAAGCCGTCTACCGCGTCACGCCGATGGCGCGCAACGTGCTGTCGGCCATCGACGGCCTGCTCGCGCTGGGCAAGGAAGAAGACAACGCCGACATGGGCTTCCTGCTGTCGCAGGTGGCCGGCGCCCAGGTGATGGGCGGCGTCACCGTCGAACAGCTGAACCACCTGCTCGGCCGCCTGGTCGACCTGACCGAGGAATTCTCGGACGCCATCGCCTCCGGTTCCGAGTTCCGCCTGCGCGCCTCGCAGGCCAAGTGGCACACCGCCTGCGACTGGGTGGAGAAGGGCTCCGAGATCCTGCGCGCCATCCTGTCCGACGAAAACGCCGACGGCGCCACGCACAAGGCGGCGCAGGCCATCGGCCGCGCGCAATCGGCGCTGCTCAACATGCAGGGCATGTTCTCGCGTGCGCTGAACCAGATCGAACGCCAGCGCGTGCACCTGGGCCAGTCCGGCCTGTCCACCACCGACATCAAGCGCTGGCTGCTGCTGCACGAGGACCTGGCCTCGCTGGCGACCGACGCCATCGACCAGCCGGTGGTGCCGCTGTTTATCACGCCGGCCGAGATGATCGACGTGGCCGAGACCGAGCTGCTGCAGGACCGCGCCGTCAGCGCCGTCTCCAACGGCCTGCCGACCGGCACCGACGCCCCGACCACCATCAGCGACGGCCCGCAGATGCAGCGCGAGCTCGATGACTGGCTGGCGCGCCTGTCCGACTTCGCGGCGCTGGGCAATTTCCCCAGCATCGCCGACGAGGGCCCGAAATCGATCCCGGTGCAGGATTCGCTGCTGCCGGCGTCGTTCGCCGTGGCGTCCTACCGCGCCTCGATGCTGCCATTGCTGGGCGACGCCGACGAGGCCCGCCTGCAAGGCGCCACCGCCGAACTGGCGCGCCTGCCGGTCAAGTTCACCCCAACCGACGAAATGATACAGCTGCCCGATTTGCACGTGGCGGCGATGTCCCTGGCCTCCCTCTCACTGTCTTTGAATACGGAAGGCGACAAGTCAGATGAATGACGATTCCCAAATCCTGATCGCGCGCCTGCTGACGCATCAAACCCTGCGCCGCGACGATAAACTGGTCAAGCGCGTGCTGTCGGACGAGTTGTTCCGCGCCGAAGTGGACGCGCGCCTGCTGGCCACCGGCCTCAAACTGCTGGACAACGTCTACGCCGACCACGTGACGATCGCGCTGCACCGCGCCATCGAGCCGAAGATCTTCGGCGCGCGCGACGTCTGGCAAAACAATAACTTCGGCCTGTCGCGCGATGGCGTGGCGCTGCTGGTGGTGCTGTGGGCGCAGATCATCCTGCCCAAGCGCGAACGCCAGGAGACCCACCAGCACGCGGACGACGACCAGAACGACATGTTCGGCGTGGAGAAGCCGCTGCCGCGCGCGGAGGACACCTCGATCGGCATCGCCTACAAGGCGCTGCTGGCCGACTTCGGCGACAAGTTGGGCAAGAAGACCCGCCTGGACATGAACCTCGGCATTTTGGCGAAGCTGGGCTTCATCGAGCGCCGTGGCGACGTGATCGTCGAAGGCCCGCTGCTGGACCTGATGATGGATACCGACCTGCTGAAAGAGCGCATCATCAACGGCGCGCTGGCCGACGTGTTCAAACGTTCGCCGGCGCAGATCATCCCGGTGCCGCGCAGCGCGCCGCCGGCAGCCGCCAACGACGAGGAGGTGGTTGAAGATGCCGCCCCCGACTCCGAACTTCCAGCCGAGGACTAAGCCATGTTTCACATTAAATCGTTAGAGCTGGTCCACTGGGATTACTGGCAGCGCATCAAGAACATCCCGCTGGACGCCAAGATCATCACCATCGCGGGCCAGAACGGCTCCGGCAAGACCACCTTGCTGGACGCCCTGCGCACGCTGTTCGGCCTCGATTGCTCGATGGGCCGCACCTACAAGCACTACGCCCGCCACAGCGGCCAGCAGACCGCCTGGCTGCGCGCCGTGGTGGACAACAAGAACGTCGGCAAGCAGCTGTCCAACCGTCCGTTCCGCAGCTCCGGCTTCTTCAGCGACGACGAGGTCACGCTGTTCTGCCAGATCCAGAAGAACGGCGGCGACTGGAAGCGCCAGTACCTTATGCGTCCTGGTAATGTGCAGATCGAGGACATCGGCGAGGCCGGCAACGACTGGCTCGGCGTCGAGAACTACCGCAAGCGCCTGGCCAACGCCGGCCTGTCGCCGGCGATGGCGAAGGTGCTGGCGCTGGAGCAGGGCGAGACCGACAAGCTGTGCGAATACGCGCCGCGCCAGTTGCTGGACCTGGTGTTCCAGGTCTTCGGCGACAAGGAGGTGCTGGACGCCTACGACGAAGCCAAGCGCCATCAGCGCGACACCGAGATCGAGCTGAAACGCTTCGAGAGCGAACTGGAAGCCTCCAAGACCAACCTGGAGGGCCTGCGCCTGCGCGTGGCCAATTACCACCAGTGGGAAGACCTGAACAAGGAGCGCCGCAACCTGCAGGAAGAAGTGCTGCCGACGCTGGAGTACCACGAGGCGCGCGAGAAGCACGCCAACATCAGCCGCCAGTTGCGCGACGCCCGCAAGCCGCTGATGCAGGCCGACCAGCAGCTGACCGACAAGCGCAACGCGCTGGCCGCGCAGGCCAAGGCGTTGAGCGACGCGCAACAGCACGAGACGGTGCTGGAGCAGGAATCGACCGCGCTGCAGAGCCGCCTGAATCAGATCAACGGCAAACTGAAGCCGCTCGACAGCCTGCTGGAACAGAAGGCGCGCCTGCAGAAGCTGGCCGCCGACGCCGGCGCCGACCTGGCCGAAGTGGCGCAGCAGTTGCAGGAAAAAGAAATCGAACTGGCGCGCCAGCGCATGGCGCGCGACGCCGTCGCCACCAAGATCGCCGGCGAGCTGTCGACCATCGCGGCCCTGCAGGGCAAGACCGCGATGCCGGAGCCGGAAGCGCAGCGCTCCATGCGCCGCGCGCTGAACGACGCCGGCATCGGCCATGCCATGCTGTCCGACATCGTCGAGGTGACGGATGCGCGCTGGCAGGGCGCGATCGAGGGCGTGCTGGGTGGCTATGCCTCGGTGGTGCTGCTGGATAAATCGTCGGATGCTTCGGCGGCGTACCGCCTGGCGGAGAAGGAGCGATATCGCCACTTCATCGTGCCGGACCTGGTACATGCGCCGACGGTCAAGGACGACTCGCTGATGTCGGTGGTGAAGTTCTCGGCCAAGGTGCCTTCGTGGCTGGTGGAGCAGCTGTCGCGCATCACCCGCGTGGACACGGTGGACGCCGGCGCCAAGCTGGGTAGCCACGACGAGTGGATCACGCCGGACGCTTATCACCGCGAACGCCGTGGTGGACGCTCGCTGTTTGTGGAGGCTTCGCGCTACCGCTTCGGTTCCGCCGGCCGCACGCAGCGTATGGAAGCGATCCAGAAATCGCTGCCGGCGCTGGAGGCGCAGGAAGATGGACTGACCTTGATCGTCTCCAAGCTGGCGACGGAAATCAGCGCGCTGAAATCGCGTTTGGCCGGTGTGGACGCCGCCAAGGAACTGGCCGCGCGCCAGGAGGAATTCGACGAGGCGGCGCGCAATGCCGTGCCGCTGAAGGAAGAACGCACCGAAGTCGGCACCCGTTTGGGCGAGCTGCAAACGCTGATCAAGAACGCTGTCGTCACACGTACCCGCGCCGATACGACGTGGCAGAACGCGCGCTTCGCGTTGTCCGAGTCAGAGGCCGGTCTGCGCCTGAACAACAAGCGCCAGATCGAGCAGCGCGCCGATCATGCGCGCGCCTTGCTGGCGCTGCGCAAGAGCTGGCGCCACCTGCCGAAGAGCTGGCGCCGTCCGGCGCGCCGCGCGGCGCTGGTCAGCGAGCACCAGAACTCGCACCAGGTGGTGCTGCGTATCCATTCGCTGGAGGCCAGCCTGGCCCGCAGCGATTGGGAACTGGACGCCACCGTGATCGACCAATACCAGCGCCTGAACGAGCAGCTGCATGGCCGCCAGTCGGAAACCGAGGAGCGCCGCTACCAGAACAACCGCGCCATCGAGGCCACCGGCAACGCGCGCGGCGCCTACATGGAGCGGCTGCGCTACACCATCAAGACCTACTCCAAGAACATCAAGGAGCTGGGCGAGCTGGCGGGCATCGAGGTGCATTCCGATCCGGTGCGGCTGGAGAACGACGATACGCTGCTGTCGCAGGCGGGCCTGCACGTGCGCTTCAAGTTCGACGGCAAGGGCATCATCGGCATGAACGATGGTGAAGCGTCCGGCGGCCAGCAGGTGATGAAATCGCTGGTGCTGCTGATTGGCTTGCTGAAGTCGGAAGATGGTTCCGGCGGCTTCGTGTTCATCGACGAACCGTTTGCCCACCTGGATATCCGTAACATCCAGCTGGTTGGCGAGTTCCTGAAGAACACCGAGGCGCAGTACCTGATGACGACGCCGCTGACGCACAACACCGACGTCTACGATCCTTCGGAACTGACGCTCATCACGAGCAAAAAGAAGAAGGATACCGAGTGGGCGCAGCCGATCTTCGTGCTGCAACGCCGTCCGGCCGAAGCGGCCAAGGTGGCCTGACGGTCAATCGAAGGTCAGTCGAAGGTCAGGCTGTCGGCTGCTGGGGCTATGCCCAGTAGCCGGTCCAGCTGCAGGGCCAGGGCGGCGGCGGTGTCGTTGCCCTTGGCTTTCTGCACCGCCTCCAGATAGGGCATGCGCAGCTCGCGGAAGTCGTCGACCGAGCTGGCTTTTTCCACCTTCAGCTGCAAGGTGAAGCCGCGCAGGCCTATCGTGCTCTTGATGGTCTTGTTGAAGAAATTGTAAAGCGACTGGAATTGCTGGACCTGTGCGGCCACCGGCTGTTTCACCTGTTCTGGTTCCGGCGCTGGCGGTGCTGCCGCCGGCGCTTCCGCCAGCGACACGTAGCTGGTCGACAGCACGATGAATTCCCCCGCCAGCAGCTCGCTCAGCGCGCTGGCGGTCAAGCCCAATCCCGCCACATTGCGCAGCAGTTCCTCTTCGGTCTTGCGGCCGTCGATCAGTACCAGCAAGGTGCGCAGGCGCGGCGCCAGCTGATGCTTGCGTGTCGCGATCTCTTCCCGGCCCTTGGCGGTTTTGTCGTAGATGGACGTATTCATAACTGTGATTTCAGCACAAGAAAATTGCACTGTGGATACATTCAGCATACCACCAAATGCGCTCCGCCCATACGAAATACGATAGCACTGTCGCGAAAACGACGTCGCTCGTCTTGTGTGCCCAGGATGTGGACTAATAGGCCACGTCTTCCAGCCGGAAGCGGAATTTTCTGCGTTCCGGTAAGTCCCAGCCGGATTCGCTGTTGGTGTCGCGTGGTGGCGTGCTGGCCGGCGTCGTGGCCTGTGGCACGGGTGGCGCTGGCGCTGAGGCGGCAGGCAATGGCGAGACTGCGGCAGGGACGAGTGTGGCCGTAGCGGCGGGCGTTGCAGCAGTCGCCTTGGATGCGGCGATCAGTTCATCGCGTAGCCGGTACGCTGATTTGTAGGTCTTGTCGCCGGGGCGGCGGACAGATAAATCACGCCAGGCGTTGCGCGTCGAAGGCCGTGGATGCACGACAGGTCCGCGCCCGGCTCAAATCTGCCCGGGTCGGACAGCCAGCATTCGATGGCTTTGGCCATGGCTTCCGACAGGTCTTGCGAGCCGCCACGGCGGCGCAGTTTTTCGATCAACTTGAGCAGGGTATCGGTGGGCAGTTGCACGCTCATTGTAGTATTCATTCGATTTTCTCCCCTATTTTTTTCGGCTTTCCCATATTTAGACCGGGAAGCGCGGAAATAGTTCAATGCTTGAAAAAATCGAAGAAAATCGAAGCGGAAATCGAAGCTTTGCTACAAGGAGCGCGGGGGAGCACCCCGTGTACATACTCCCCACGGGGCGGCGGGCTCGGGCGCAAGAAATGCGGTGGTCGGGCTTATAGCAACTCGCCGGTGTCGCCGTCCGTCTCGCCTTCGTCCGGCACCCAGGTCAGGATGTCGCCCGGCTGGCAGGCCAGGCGTTCGCAGATTTTCTCCAGCGTGGAGAAGCGGATGCCTTTCACTTTGCCCGACTTGAGCAGCGACAGATTCTGTTCGGTGATGCCGACATAGGCCGCCAGCTCGCGCGACTTGAGCTTGCGCTTGGCCAGCATCAGATCGAGGTTGATCAGGATCGCCATCAGACAAAGCCCTCGTTCTCTTCGCGCAGGCGGCGGCCTTCGTGCATCAGCCGCGTGATCAGGTAGAACATCCCGCACACCAGGATCAGCATCAGCTGCTCGGAATTGACGCCGACCGCGAAGTGCTGGCCGCCGTCGCCGGCCATGCGCAGCACCAGCGTGCGCACCGGCGGCTCGGCGATGGACAGCGCGGTGGAAAGCAGCGTGGCGCCGGCGAAGGCGCGCAGGTGGCCGATCGACTGCGCGCTGAATAACTCCCGGCGGTGGAAGTTGAGCAGCAGCCGGTCCAGCCGCCACAGTCCATACACCAGCACCAGCGTGGTCGGCAGCGCCAGCGCGGCACCCAGCAGGCGCGCGGACGGCGTCAGCGCATGGCGGGCGCCGAAGGGCATGCCGATGGCTGTCATGTCGACGGTCATGGAGCCTATGCTGGGCGCGTAGGTGCTCCACGCCAGCACGAAGAAGGCCGCTTGCGCGGTCATGCACAGCCACAGCAGCGCGCGGATCAGAGTGATTTTCATTTTTATCGTAATAGAGTAAAAAATTATCGTTTTACATTAAAATTTTGTTGTTATATATTGTACCTTTATTGGAGGTGGTCATGAAACTGATATTGGTACTGATGGTGGCGATGTTGTCCGGTTGCGCGGTGCAGATCGGCGAGGGCAGCGTGGTGCATCCCGACCGCGCGGGCGAGGTGCGGCCGACGGGGCGCATCGGCGACAGTGGCGCGGCGGACTACAAGCTGGCGCCGGTGTCGTTGGCGGCGGACGATGTGCAACTGAACGGTGTGCACGCCGGAGCAGGGAATGCGCTGACGGTGCTTTACTTCGGCGGCAACGGCTTCCACTTGGACGAACATGGCGACCATGTGCTGGCCGCCATCGGGCCATGCCGCGCGGACGTGGCGATGGTCGACTATCGCGGCTACGGCCGCAGCACCGGCGTGCCGACCATCGCCGCGCTGAAGGAGGACGCGCTGCGCGAGTTCGACCTGGTCAACGCGCAGGCGCCGGGCAGGGTGATCGTGCATGGACAATCGCTGGGCAGCTTCATCGCCGCCTACGTGGCGCAGCAGCGGCCTGCCGTGCGCGGGCTGGTGCTGGAATCGACCACCACCAACGCGCGCGACTGGGCCAACAATATGCTGCCGTGGTATGCGTGGCCGTTCGTGCGGGTGGAGTTGAGCGAGCCGCTGAAGGGGATAGACAACGTGCTGGCGGCGTCGGGCTACGCCGGGCCGGCGCTGGTGCTGGAGGGGAGCGAGGACAACGTCACGCCGCCACGCCTGGCTCGGCGTGTCTACGACGCCTTGCCGTCAGCCGAGAAGCGCATGGTGATGGTGCCGGGCGCCGGACACAATGGCGTGCTGTCCAGCGCCGCGGTGCGGCCGGCCTACTGCGAGTTCGTGCGGCAGCTGGCGGCCCGCTAGCTTATTTGATATCGAAGATGTCGATCGGGCGCGGCACCGGCACCTGGGTGCGGCGCCAGCGGATCAGCAGCACGCTGTAGCAGCAGTAGAAGCCGGCCAGCAATCCAAACAGCACGGCCGTCAGCGGATTGCCGACGAAGTCCGGGTCCAGCGGCAGGTGGTCGTGCATGTGCAGGTAGGCCTCGAACAGGCGGTAGATCAGGCGGCTGATGAACAGCATCGCCACCAGCAGGCCCAGTCGGCGGTTGGGCGTGTAGAAGAAGCCCTCCTGCGTATTCTCCAAGCGGGTCAGTTGCATGTTGCGGTAGCCCAGCGCGGCGCCGAACGCCGCACCCACCGCCAGCGCGGCGAAGGCATTCCATTTGCCCAGCAGCGTCGCGGCCAGCACGCCCAGTACGCCCGCCATCACGACTGCGGCGGTGTAGTGGCGCCACAGTTCGGACTTGGTGCGGCCCATCAGGCGTTTCAGGCGCGAGTAGATGCGCCAGATGGCCAGGGGCACCAGCAGCAACAGGACGATAGTAGGCATATCCATAGACGATTCCAACGGCGTGATTCGAAGAACCGCGATTGTACGCCACTCCGCCTTTGCGCCCCAGCGTTACAGATTGTCACGGAATATCCGGCATTGATTGACATTCACGGATAGCATAAGCAAACTGGTCCGCAGCAGCCTCGCTTCTGGACCGAAAGGACATCCATGAACAAACCGTTAACCATGCTGCCCCTGAATCTGGGATTGATGGCCGCCTCGCCGCAGGCCGGCGCGCAGGAGGGCGGCTACCGCCTGCCGCCCGCCGCGCTGATGGACATCGTCGACGCGCCGCGCGCGCCCGGCCTCAGTCTGAGCCCGCAACGCAACCTGGCCGCCGTGGTGCAAACGCCGCCGCTGCCGGGCATCGCCGAGGTGGCGCAGCCGGAGCTCAAGCTGGCCGGCCTGCGCATCAATCCGCGCACCTGTTCCTCGTCCCGCTTCTCGTTCGGCACCGACCTCGGTCTGCTGGACATCGCCACGCAAAAGGAAAGCCGTATCAAGGGCCTGCCGCGCGCGCTGCGCCTGGCGGACCTGGCCTGGTCGCCCGACCAGCGCCATCTGGCGTTCTCGCACGTGGCCTACAAGGGCGAGCGCAGCGCGGTGGAATTGTGGCTGGTCGATATCGAGGCGCGCAAGGCCAGGCGCTTGTCGGCGCAGCCGCTGTCGGCGGTGCTCACGCGCGGCTTCAACTGGCTGCCCGACAGCAGCGGCCTGCTGGTGCACTGGCGGCCCGCCGGCATCGGCAAGGCGCCGCAGTCGGACGGCGTGCCGGCCGGGCCGATGCTGCAGGATAGCGAGCCGGGAGGCGCGCCGCGCCAGCTGCGCACCTATCAGGACCTGCTGAAGAACGAGCACGACGCGCGCCTGTTCGAGTACTACGTCACGGTGCAGATGGTGCTGCTGGACCTGCACGGCAAGCCGCGCCCGATCGGCGCGCCGGGGCAGTTCTCGCGCACCTCGATCGCGCCGGGCGGCCAGTACCTGCTGACGCAGAGCGTGACGCGGCCGTATTCCTACATCGTGCCGGCGTCCAGCTTCGGCGAGCGGATCGAGGTGCGCGACCTGGCGGGCGAGGTGCTGCACACGGTGGCCACGCTGCCGCTGGAGGAGGGCCTGCCGCCGGGGAACGACGCGGTGTCCGAAGGCGTGCGCCATGTGTCGTGGCGGGCCGACGTGCCGGCCACGCTGGTGTGGACCGAGGCGCAGGACGGCGGCGATCCGGCGCGCCCGGTGGTCGACAATATCCGCGACGTGGTCTACCTGCACGCGGCGCCGTTCCGCGAGCCGCCGCTGGTGCTGGCGCGGCTGACGATGCGCTACGCCGGCGTGGCCTGGGGGCGCGGCGACGTCGCCCTGATCAACGAGCGCTGGCACAAGACGCGCGACTACAAGCAGTGGATGATCGAGCCGGAACACTTGTCGACGCCGCCGGAGCTGATCTACGCCGGCTCGTACGAGGACCGCTACAACAGCCCCGGTTCGCCGGTGATGCGGGCCGACGCCAGCGGCTTCCCGCGCCTGCTGATCGGCCCCGGCACCACCATCCTGCTGGACGGCGCCGGCGCCACGCCGGAGGGCGACCGTCCCTTCATCGACCGTTTGAGCCTGACCACCAGGCAGAAGGTGCGCCTGTTCCAGAGCGAGGCGCCGTATTTCGAGAACGTGGCGGCGGTGCTGAACGACGACGGCACGCTGCTGCTGACGACGCGCGAGTCGCCGACCGAGCGGCCCAATTACTACCTGCGCGACCTGACGCGGCCCGAGGGCCTGCAGCTCAAGGCGCTGACCAACTATCCGCATCCGACGCCGCAGCTGAAGGACGTGCACAAGGAGCAGATCCGCTATCCGCGCAACGACGGCGTCGAGTTGACCGCCACGCTGATGCTGCCGTCCGGGTACGACGCGGTGCGCGACGGCCCGCTGCCGCTGCTGATGTGGGCCTATCCGCAGGAGTTCAAGTCGGCCGGCGCGGCCAGCCAGACCACCGGCTCGCCGTACCGCTTCAACGCGGTCAGCTACTGGGGGCCGGCGGCCTTCCTGGCGATGGGCTACGCGGTGCTGGACAATCCGTCCTTCCCCATCATCGGCGCCGGCGACGCGGAGCCGAACGACAGCTATCTGCCGCAGCTGGTGGCGGACGCGCAGGCTGCGGTGGACGAGGTGGTGCGGCGCGGCGTGGCCGACCGCCACCGCATCGCCATCGGCGGCCATTCCTACGGCGCCTTCATGACCGGCAACCTGCTGGCGCACACGCGGCTGTTCCGCGCGGGGATCGCGCGCAGCGGCGCCTACAACCGCACGCTGACGCCGTTCGGCTTCCAGTCCGAGGAGCGGGCGTTCTGGCAGGCGCAGGAGGTCTACCAGGCGATGTCGCCGTTTAATAACGCCGACAAGATCAAGGATGCGATGCTGCTGATCCACGGCGCCGAGGACAGCAACTCCGGCACCTTCCCGCTGCAGAGCGAGCGCATGTTCCAGGCCATCAAGGGGCTGGGCGGCACGGCGCGGCTGGTGATGCTGCCGAACGAGTCGCACGCCTACCGCGCGCGCGAGTCCATCCTGCACATGCTGTACGAGACCAACGCGTGGCTGGATAAATACGTCCGGCACGCGAAACCGGTGTAGAGCGGCGTAAAATGGCGGTACGACTCAGCTCAAGGAGTACCGACCATGCACCTCACTCACCGCGCCCCCGACCCTGTCCCGGTGGATGATCCGGCGCCGCCGGCCATCCCCCATCCCGTGCCGCAGGACGACCCGGTGCCGGACCATAACCCGAGTTAGGGCTTAGTCGAAGGCCCAGGTGTAGAGCACGTCCAGCGCGTTGTTGGTGCCGGTCTGGAACTGCAGCGAGATGCGCGGGTTCAGCTTGTACTTCAGCTTGACCAGGCTGGTCGCCGTGCCCGCGCCCTGCTCGAAGCTCAGGTAGGCGCGCGACGACAGCCGCTTGCCCACCGTGACCACCGTGGTCTGCAAGCCCGTGGCCGCGCCGGCCGAGGTGCCGGCCGCCTGGCTCACGCCCAGTTCATCCACGCCCAGCGCGTTGGCCAGCTTGCCCTGGCCGCCGCCGAACAGCGCGCCCGCCGCTGCGCTGAGCAGCGCCATGTCGTTGCCGGCGGTGTTGTCGATGCCGTGGCCCAGCACCAGCCACGCCAGCTTGTCGCTGTCCGACACGGCCGGCGTGGAGACCAGCTTGGCCACCGGCGCCAGCGCCGTGCCGCGCACTTCCACGCCCGCTTCCACATTGGTCTCGCTGAGCGCCTCGCCATCGGGCCGGCGGCGCACCGCCAGGATGCTCAGGCCCGGGTTGTCGTAGGCGCCGGTGAAGTTGATCACGCCGCGGTCGATCGCCAGCTTCTGTCCATACGCCGCGTAGGTGCCGCTGACCACGCGGATGCTGCCGTTGACGCGCGGCGGCCGGCGGTCGGCCACGCGGATGCGCACCGCGCCGGCCAGCTGGGCGTCCAGGCCCTTGCCTTTGAGGTTGAAGGCGTCGCCCAGGTCGGCCTCCAGGTCGATGTTGAGCGGCTGGCCTTGTTGCGCCTGCGCCTTGGCCGGCGGCGCGCCCTTGCCGATGATGACCACGTCGTCGCTGAGGGTGGGCGTGTTCTCGCCGGCCAGTTCGATGTTGGCGCGGTCGGCGCGGAATTTGCCGTCCAGCTGGAAGCGCCTGGCGTCGCGCACCAAGGTGCTCTGGCCGCTGACGACCAGGATGCGGTCGGGGCGCGACAGCACTTCGAGCTTGTCGGCGCTGAGCTTGAGGCTCATCGTGGCCTCGTTGCCGGCGTAGCGTATCCAGCCGTCGGCCTGGGCGTGGCCCTCGTTGCCGTCGAAGGCCAGCTTTTGCAGCTGCAGCTGGTCGCCGCTCAGGCGTGCCTGCAGTTGGCCGTTGCGCAGCTTGATGCCCTGGTCCACCCAGTTCAGCACCAGCTTGTCGCCGCTGATGTCGCCGTCCAGCTGCGGCGCGCCGAGGGTGCCGCCGCCGGTGACGGCCAGCTTCAGCGCACCGTCGATTTCCAGTCCCGGCTGGCCGGCCAGCGGCGCCAGCCAGGCCAGCGAGCCCATATTGGCGTTGCCGTTCAGCGTGATGGCGCTGCTGTCGGCCAGGCGGCCGTCGTGCAGCTGCGCGGTGGCGTCGATGCGGGCCTGGCCGGCGCGGGTGCCGTCCACCTTCAACTGCAGGCGCAGCGTGCCGTCGTTGACGTCGACCCGGCCGTCCAGCGTGCGCAGGCCGAGCGGCTGCGGCAGGTCGGCGCCGGTGATGGTCAGGTCGCCCTGTTCGCGGTAGGCGTGCAGCATGCCGCCCAGTACCGGCGGGCTGTCCTTGCTGGCGGCTTGCAGTTGCAGGCTCCATTCCGCGCCGACGGTCATGGTGCTGCGCACGTTGTCGCGCCAGGCGTCGGAGAACTGGGCCAGGTAGTTGACCGGCACGCCGGCGGCCATGCCCTTGCTGCGCCATGCGGGGCCGGTCTTTTCCAGGCTGTCGATGCGGATGCTGCCGTCGGGGAGCTTGATGGCGGTGCTGCCCAGGGCGATCTGCTCGGGATGCAGCAGGCCGGCGACGCCGCTGCCGGCCGGCGCGGCCAGTTTCAGCGGCGCCGGCGCGGCCAGCGTGAAGGCGTAGCGGCCGCGGTTTTGCAGCGTGTCGATGGCGCCGGTCCAGGTGTCGTTGGCCCAGCCGCCCTTGACGCGTACGGCGGCGTCGAAATCGGCGTTGCTGGCGCTGAGCTGCAGCGTGTGGCTGCTGCGCGTGCCGCTGGTTTGCAGGTGCGCCTTGTCCAGCGTCAGGGAAGGGGAGACGTAGCGGGTGATTTCGATGTCGCTCACCAGCGGCACGTCGGCGTAGGTGTCGGCGTCGCCGTTGGCGCTGCCGCCGCGTGCCGCGTTGGCGCGTGCCGTGGCGCGGGCGTTGGCGCCGGTGGCCGCGCGGCGGTCCTGCGTCGCGGCGGCGGTTGGCGCGTTCGCCGAGATGGTTGGCGGCGTGCCGGCCGCCAGCGCGGCGGTGTTGCCCAGCGTGGCGCTGCCGCGTATCGTGCCGATTTGCTGCTGGCCGGGCGCGCGCAGGTTGGCGCCGTCCAGCGCAAGCGTCAGCGCCGGCTTGGCGCGGGTGCCGGACAGGCTGCCGCTGGCCTGCAGCGTGCCCGCGAACTGCGGACCCAGTGCGGCCAGTTGCGGCGCGCTGAGCTTCCAATCCAGCTTGTCGCGCGGGCTGCCGAAGCTGCCCTTGGCCTGCAGGCTGTTGGACGCCAGCCGCAGGTCGATGTCGGCGTTGTCGATGCTGTCCTTGTCGGCGCTGAATCGCGCGTAGCCGCTCAATGGCGCGTTGGCGAAGGTCGACGGCTGCAAGGTCAGGTTCACGCCGGCGCGCCAGTCGGCGGCCAGCCGCGCGTCGGCCGTGAAGGTGGCGTTGACGGAACCCGCCTGCGCCGCGCCGAAAGCGGCGGGATTCAGGCGCTGTATGGCGCCGTTCATTTTCAGCTCGGGCGTCTTCTTCGGCCCGGCCAGCGCGATGTCGCCGGCGGCGTGGATCAGGCTATCGGGCATGGGGCGCTTGGCGGAGGCCAGGCCCAGTCCCTTCGCGTCGGCTTCGAAGCTGGTGCGCGGCTCGGCCATGCTGCCAGTGACGATGCCGCTGGCGCTGACGGCGCCGATCAGGTCCGAGGCCAGCGCGGACAATTGGCGCGCGTCGACTTTCCAGCGCAACTGCTCGCCCGGCGCGCCGAAGCCGCCGCTGATGTCGGCGGTGTTTTGCGCCATCGCCAGATGGGCGTCGACGCCGCTGATGCGCTGCGCGTCCGCATTCAGCTTGCCGTTGCCGGACAGCGTCTGGCCCGCGAGCTTGCTGGCCTTCAGGTCGAAGCTGGCCGCCACCTGCCACGCCGGCGCGACGTGGCCGCTGGCGTTGATGTCGGCATTGAGGTCGGCCACCGGATAGCCGGCGCCCAGCGCGGACGGATCGAAATGGTCGGCGCGCAGCCTGGCGCTGAACTCCTGCTTGTCTTTGAGGCTGGCCTGGCCGATGGCGCTGATGCTGCCTTTCTTCGCCAGCAGGCGCGCCTCGTGCAGCTGCAGCAGCGCGTCGGCCAGCGAGGCTTGCAGATCCAGGCGCAGGCCGTCCTGCGCCAGTTTGGCGTTCAGCGTTTGCTTGCTTGGCGTGCTGCCCAGCGTGATGTCGCCGGCCACGCTGGTCTTGTTGATGCTGCTGTGGATGTTCTTCAGGTCGAGGCGGTCGGTGTGCAGCGCGAACTGCGCGGCGTCGACGCCGGCGTCGGGCGCGCTGCGCTTGACGTGGCCGCCGCCGGTGAAGCGTCCCGCCGCGCCCAGGTCGAGCAGCACGTTCTCCAGCTGGGAGGCGGTCAGCGTGCCGGCCAGCTTGCCGCTGAACGCTTGCAGCGGCAAGCCTTGCTGGTCGAGCGGAGCGGCTTTGCCCTGGTTGAGCAGGGCGAACTGGCCGGACAGCTTTTGATCGGCCGCGATGGCGGCGCTGACCTGCAGGCTGAATTTCGCCTGCGGCCAGCCTGGATCGAAGCCGGCCGGATCGAGGTCGCGCGCGTTCAGGTCCAGCGCGCGCAGGATGACGGGATCGAACGGCGCCAGCGCCACATTGGCCTTGCCGCTCGCGCCATTGGCGCTGCCCTGCGCCTTGAGCGTCAACAGGGCCAGGTTGCCGCCGGCCTCCAGCGACAGCCGCGCGCCGGCACCGGGCTTCGCCTGCTGCGCAGCGGCGTCGGCCTGCGCCGGCTGCTCGCTGCCTCCGCTCTGCGCCAACCGCGCGGGGGCGCCTGTCGGTGCCGGCCGCGTGGCAGCGCCGGTCTGCGATGATGGCGTGGCGGCGCCGGTTTGCGCCAGCGCGGCCTTGCCTTGCAGCGCGAACGGCTTGCTGGCGCCGATGGTCAGGTCGGCCGTGGCGTCGCCGAACGCGGTGTGGGCGCTGGCCTCCTGCAGGTGCCAGCTGGTGCGATCGCCGTACAGCTGGAAGCGCAGGCGTTCGATCACGTTGCTGCCGGTGGCGCTGGTCAAGGTCAGCTTGTCGAGCCGCGCGTCGGACAGGCTCAGACGAAAGGGCGCGGCCAGCGATTCAGGCATCTTGGCCGGCTCCGACGGGCCGGTACTCTGCACCGTCAGCGCGGCCACATGCAGTTCGCTGATGGCCAGGCCTTCGGAAAAATACTGCAGCGGCGACCAGTTGATGTCGATGTCGTCCGCCGTGATGACGCTGTCCTTGCTGCGATAGACCAGGTGCCCGATGTGCATGCGGTGGTACAGCGATCCGCTCACGCCGCTGACGGCGACCTGTCCGCCGCTGGCGTTGGCGATGCGCTGCACCAGCTGCTGCAAGGTCGATTCACGGCCCAGCAGCCAGAAGGCGCCGGCCAGCAGCGCCACCAGCACGCCGAGCGAAATGAGCACGCGACGCGGCCAGCGGCGGCGCGGCGGCGTGGCGGCGGCGTTCGGCGCTGCGGGCGGGGCCGGGGTTGGAGTGTCTTGGTTGTCGGCCATCAGAAGGTGAATCCCAGCGAGAAGTGCAATCGGTATTTGTGGACCGCGTGGCCGTAGGCGACGTCCACGTTGATCGGCCCGACGGGGCTTTTCCAGCGGCCGCCGGCGCCGTAGCCGGATTTCGGATGCAGCGCGCTGAAGGTGTCGCCCGCGTTGCCGGCGTCGTAGAACACCGCCATGCCGTAGGTGGGCTTGAACCAGTACTGGAACTCGGCGCTGCCGGTGGCCAGGTAGCGGCCGCCGGTGATGGCGTCGCCTTCGCGCACGCCCAGCTCCTGGAAGGCGTAGCCGCGCACCGACTGGTCGCCGCCGGCGCGGAACAGGTACACCGCCGGCACGCCGTTCTTGTCGCGCGAGGCCAGCGCGCCGAGTTCTCCGCGCAGTATCAGATTGGTGCTGGTGGTCAGCGGCCGGTACCACACGGCGCGCGCGTAGCCGCGCACGAAGGCCTCGTCGGTCAGGATCGGCAGCAGCGCGCCGCCCAGCTGGGCGTTGAGCGCGTAGCCCTTGGTCGGGAACAGCAGGTTGTCCAGCTTGCGCCAGGTGACGGCGTAGGTCAGCGGCAAACTCTTGCTGGTGCTGGACGGGATGCCGTCCAGCGTCTTGGTCTCGGTCAGCAGCTCCAGCGACAGGCTGCGCTCCAGCAGCGGCGTGCCCCAGGCGCGCTTGCCGTTCACGCTGGCCACGCTGGTCACCTCGCCCGAAATGTCGCTGCGCTCGAACGAGGCGCCGAAGCTGTCGTTGTAGCCGTCGGCCGTGGTGGGGAAGTAGAAGTCGCTGCGCGCGGTCTGCTTCTTGGTCTCCAGCGTCAGCGCGCTTTTCATGCGCAGGCCGAACACCGACAGATCGTCATACGCCAGCGAGGCGCGGTTGCCGGTGTTGGTGCTGAAACCCAGGCCGGCGCTGACGTTGCGGCGCTTGTTCTCGGTCACGCGCACCAGCAGCGGCAGCGGCGCCATCGCGGCGTCGGCGTTCTGCGCCGGGGTGGCGGCGCCGGCCTCCAGCTGCTCGTTGAGCACCGCGCCCATGTCGGCGCTCACCTCCACGCTGCTGAAGTAGCCGGTGTCCTGCAGGCGCGACTGGTAGGACTGCAGCGCGGCCTCGCTGTAGTAGTCGCCGGGATGGATGGGATTCAGGTTGCGCACGATGGCGGCCGGATAGCGCTTCAGGCCTTCGATCCGCAGTTCGCCGAAGCGCAGCTCCGGGCCGCTGTCGAGCACCACCCGCAGCGCGGCCAGATGGTTGTCCGGGTCCACCGTGGCCTGGCTGTCGGTCAGCTGCGCGCGCGGGTAGCGCGTCTGCACCACCTGGCGCAGCAGCCCGCGCTTGGCCTGCTCCCAGTCGGTCTGGCGGAACACCTGGCCCTTCTTGAGCGTCCAGCCGGCTTTTAGCGCGTTGGTGTCGAACTGTTTTTCGGGCGGCAGACCGGGCACCGGCGCGAAGCCTTGCAGCACCAGGTCGATGTCGCCGACCCGCACCGGCTCGCCCGGCTGCACGCTGATCTCGACCCTGGGCGTGTCGCCGTCGCGATCGAGCCGGGCGTCCACCACCGGCGAGTAGTAGCCGTCGGTGGCCGCCAGCGTCTTGACCTGCGCCGGCGCGGCGCGCACCAGGCGCACCAGCTGCTCGCGGTCCATGCGCGCGTTGCCGCGAAAGCGCAGCAGGTCGAGGTTCTGTTCCAGCAGTTCCCGCAGCGGGCCGGGGGCGTCGATGTGGACGTCGTACTTCAGGCCCTGCGCGGCGGCGGGCAGCGCAACGGCTGCGACAACGCCGGCCACGGCGAGGCGGCCGGATACTTTTGCCACAACTTGTGCCAAAATTCGTGATCCTGCCATTTTTTTTGCTGGCGATGCCGGTAACATGAGACTCCATCAAGGTGTACGCTGGCTGACATGTTACCGGATTGCCCTAAAAGATGGCGTACTTATAACGTTGCAAGACCCTGCAAGTCCTTGAAAGAACAAAGCAATGCTGCCTACCGATTCCGCCCTGGTCCTGTTTAGCGGTGGCCAAGATTCCACCACCTGCCTGGCCTGGGCGCTGAAGCACTACGCGCGCGTGGAAACCATCGGCTTCGACTACGGCCAGCGCCACGCCGTCGAGCTGACCGTGCGCCCGTCCGTGATCGCGCGCCTGCGCGCCCACTCGCCCGAGTGGAACGCCAAGCTGGGCGAGGACCACATGATCGACCTGTCGCTGATTTCCGAGATCTCGCAGACCGCGATGACGCACGATATCGCCATCGAGACCCAGGCCAACGGCCTGCCCAACACCTTCGTCCCCGGCCGCAACCTGCTGTTCATGACGGTGGCCGCCACCGTGGCCTACCGGCGCGGCCTGACGGTGCTGGTGGGCGGCATGTGCGAGACCGACTTCTCCGGCTACCCGGACTGCCGCGACGACACCATGAAGGCGCTGCAGGTGGCGCTCAACCTGGGCATGGACACCCGCATGAAGCTGGAGACCCCGCTGATGTGGCGCGATAAGCGCCAGACCTGGGAGCTGGCGCAGGAGCTGGGCGGCCAGGCGCTGGTCGACCTGATCCGCGACGGCACCCACACCTGCTACCTGGGCGAGCGCGGCGCGCTGCACGACTGGGGCTATGGCTGCGGCACCTGCCCGGCCTGCGCCTTGCGCGCGCGCGGCTACCGCCAGTTCGCGGGCACCGAGGTGTAGATGCCCGCCGACGCCCGGGCACGGCTGCGCCGGCTGCTGCAGGCCACGCTCTCGCCGGGCGTGCTGCCGGTGCTGGTGCTGGCCGGTTGCCTGGGCGCGACCGGCGCGCTGTGGCAGGGCGCCCGCGCGCACGCCGAGCAGGAGCTCGAGGCCGATTTCCACAGCCGCGTGCGCGAGCTGGTCACCAATCTCGACCGCCGCATGCAAACCTACGAGCAGGTGCTGTACGGCGTGCAGGGCTTGTTCGCCAGCTCGGTCATGGTGGACCGCGCCGAGTTCCGCACCTATCTGGCCGGGCAGAACCTGGACGCGCACTTCCCCGGCATCCACGGCGTCGGTTACATCGCGCTGGTGACGCCGGAGCGGCGCGCCGAACACGAGCGCCTGGTCCGGCTGGACGGCGACCCCGGCTACCGCGTGCGGCCGGACGGCGCGCGCGCCTGGTACGCGCCGGTGGTGTACCTGGAGCCGTCCGGCGGCACCAACCGCCACGCGTTCGGCTACGACGCCGCGTCCGAGCCGGTGCGGCGCGGCGCGCTGGAGCAGGCGCGCGATTCCGGCCTGCCCGCCGTCAGCGGCCGCATACGGCTGGTGCAGGAGGAGGTCGAGCCGGCGCAGTCGGGCTTTTTGATGGTGCTGCCGCTGTACCGGCACGGCCAGGCCACCGGCACCCCGGCCGCGCGCCGCGCCGCCATCGCGGGCTGGGTGTACGCGCCGTTCCGCGTCGGGGACCTGATGGCCGGGCTGGGCGGACGCGCCGCCGCGCTGGCGGTCCGGATCTACGACGGCGACGCCGTGGCGCCGGCCGCGCTGATGTACGACAGCCATCCGGGCGGCGCCGGCGGCCAGCGCAGCAGCGTGCGCCGGGTCAGCGCCGGCGGCCATCCGTGGACGCTGCTGATCGCCGCGCGGCCGGGCGCCACTCCGGACCGCGACCAAGCGCGCCAGGTGGCCATCGGCGGCGTGTTGTTGAGCGCCTTGCTGGCCGGCCTGACCTGGCTGCTGGCGCGCGGCCGCGTGCGGGCCCGCGCCGCGCAGGCGCGCGCCGAGCAGCTGGCGGGCGAGCTGCGCGAGGGCCAGGCCACGCTGCGGGTGCTGGCCGACGGCGCCCAGCGCAGCCAGGCGATGTTGCGCAGCATTCTCGATTCCACCGTCGACGGCATCCTGGTCGACAACCTCAAGGGCGGCGTGCTGAACGCCAACCGCCGCTTCCGCGAGCTGTGGCAGCTGTCCGAGCAGCTGGACTGGCAGGCCGACGGCGCCGCGCTGATGGCGCACATGGCGCAGCAGCTGCGCCACCCGGGCCAGGCCACGCCGCTGGCGCCGGCGGCGGGCTGGCGCCAGGCCAGCCAGCAGGAACTGCTGCACCTGAAGGACGGCCGCGTGATCGAGCAGCACACGCGCGGCCTGCTGCTGGGCAGCGAGCCGGCCCGGCTCTGGTCGTTCCGCGACATCACCGAGCGCACCCAGGGCGAGCAGCGCGAGCGCCACCGGCGCCACGTGCTGGAGCTGCTGGCCACCGGCGCGCCGCTGCCGGCCATCCTGGAGAGCGTGGTGCTGGGCATCGAGGCCGGCAACGAGGAGATGTTGTGCAGCATCCTGCTGCTCGACGAGGCCGGCGAGCGCCTGATGGTGGGCGCGGCGCCCAGCCTGCCGGCCTTCTTCAACGCCGCCGTGCACGGGCGCCCGATCCACGGCAGCCAGGGCGCCTGCGCGCAGGCGGTGCTCACGCGCAGCCGCGTGATCGTCGAGGATATCCGCCGCGCGTCGGGCTGGACCGAGTACCGCGACCTGGCGCTGCGGGCCCGGCTGGGGGCGTGCTGGTCCGATCCGATCTACGGCGCCGGCGGCAACGTGCTGGGCACCTTCGCCATCTACCACCGCGAGCCGCACTCGCCCAGCGCGGCCAACCTCGCGCTGATCGAGCAGGCCGCGCGGCTGGCCGGCATCGCCATCGAGCAGGCCCAGGCGGCGGCCGCGCTGCGCGCCGGCGAGGCCCGCTTCCGCAGCCTGTACGACCACGCGCCGGTGGCGCTGTGGGAGCAGGACTGGTCGGCGGTGCGGGCCGCGCTGGCCGAGCTGGAATTGTCCGGCGTCGACGACCTGGGCCGCTATCTGCAGGCCAACGCCAGCCAGCTGCGGCGCCTGGCCGGGCTGGTGCGCATTGTCGACGTCAACGCCGCCGCGCTGGCGCAGGTGGGCGCGGCGCCGGGCCGGCACGAGGCCGCGCAGCTGACGCTGGCGCAGAACTTCGACGAGGCCGCCATGCCCAGCTTCGCGCTGGCGCTGACCGCGCTGGCGCAGGGCCAGCACTTCTTCGCCTGCGAGGGCAGCTTCGAGCGGCTCGACGGCACGGTGCGGCTCAACGAGCTGACCTTGCTGGTGATGCCGGGCCACGCGCACAGCCTGGACTTCGTCATCGTCTCGACGCTGGACGTGACCGAGCGGCGCCGCCTGCACGACGAGCTGCGCGTGCTGGCCACCACCGACTTCCTGACCGGCCTGCCGAACCGGCGCGAGTTCATGCGCCGGCTGGAGGACGAGCACGCCCGGCTGCGGCGCGACGTCAACGGCTGCGCCGCCGTGCTGCTGCTGGACGTCGACCACTTCAAGCGCATCAACGACGAGCACGGCCACGCGGCCGGCGACGCCGTGCTGCGCCAGCTGGCCGTGGTGCTGCGCGAGGACCAGCGCCAGATCGACCTGGTGGGGCGTATCGGCGGCGAGGAGTTCGCGCTGCTGTTGCCGGGCACGGCGCCGGACGCGGCGGCGGTGCTGGCCGAGCGCCTGCGCCAGCGGGTGGCGCAGGCGCTGGCGGTGACGGTGAGCATCGGGGTCGCGGCGCTGGACGGCAGCGAGGGCGGCGGCGAGGCGGCCCTGCGGCGCGCCGACCAGGCGCTGTACTGCGCCAAGCGCGGCGGCCGCAACCGGGTGGCGCTGGCGGGGGACGAGACAGGAAAAGCAGCGGGGGAAGAGGCGGATCGGCCGGGAGTTCAGGTCCCGGCCGCTTCCGGTTGAAACGGTGGGAACGGTTTAGACGGCGTGTTCCATGGTGGCGCGCAGCTGCTGCTTGCGGGAGCGCGAGCGGAACACCATGTACAGGCCGACCGGGATCAGCAGCGGCAGCAGCAGGGGCGAGACCGCCGCCGCCACCACCACGGCCAGCAGCACCAGGCCGCTGATCATCAGGATGCCGAGGCCGGCGAACAGCAGGCCGACGAACACGGCGCTGCAGGTGATGGCGACCGCGGCGATCAGCAGGCCGCCGCCGGCAAACACGGTGCCGAGCAGGAAGCCCAGCGGGCCGTCGATCTCGTCGCCGTCGATGTTGACGTGCATGCCGTCACCGAAGATCGACTGCCACGCGGCGACAGCCAGCAGGGCGACGAAGGCGGCGAATACCAGTTTTTTAGCGGTGATTTTCATGGCGGACCTCGGTGGTTGGGTGGTTCTGTTTTTTCCAGTGCCGTTTGGCATGGTTGAACTGTACCGAGCGCGCCCGGCGGCGGCCAGCGGATTGCGACAGACCGCCAAATTGGCGGGATGGAATGCTTGTCCGGCGCGACGAGCCGGAATCTTCCTTGATTTAAAGTTATGCCTGCCTATACTGATACTCTGACCATTGCAGGGAGGGCTCTAACATGGCTTGGCTAGAATTGAGCGAGGGTCAATCGCTATCCTCGATTTGCAAGCGGACCTGGCGCCAGCGCAGCGCACAGCACCTTTCCGGCGGAGGCCCCAAGGGCCCGCCATCGGCGCCGCCGACGATACCGCCCATCATCATCACGCCGTTCAGCTACCACACGCCGGACCCGGCCATCGACCCGCGCGTGACGCCGCTGCGTCCGCCCATCGTGCCGCCGCCGCGGCCGTGCATCTCGTGCTGACCGCCGCAGGCTGAACGCGCCGCCGCCGGACCAAAAAAAAGCCCGCTGGAAGCGGGCTTTGGCGCTGGGCGGCGGGTTTATGCGCGCGCCTTGCGGCGGCGGGCGAGGGCGCCCACCAGGCCCAGGCCGGCCAGCAGCATGGCATAGGTTGCCGGTTCCGGCACCGGCGCGCTGACCCGGTACAGGCCGGCGTTCGAGGTGGCCTGGAGCGCGGTAAAGAACTTGTCGATGCCGCTGCCGGCGTCGAAGGCATAGAACGCCGTGCCGTTGCCCGGTCCGCCCTGGCCATTGCCGAAGTGCAGGCCGACGATCACGTTGCCCGTCAACAGGTGCGAAAAGTCATAGGTCGTGATGTGGGTCACGTGGTCGGCTTTGACGTTGATGGTTTCGATCGGCGCGCCGCTCTGGCCGGGGAAGCCGAAGTTGTGGTTCAGGATGCCGCTGACCAGGGCCTTGTCCGCCGGCGAGCTGTCGACGACGTTGCCCTCGACGAAGCCGAAGCAGTGCGCGACATGCACGCCGGGCACGTCGAAGAACAGGTCGGCGACGTTGCAGTCGGTGGCCGAGGCCAGGCCGGAGACCGACAGTAAAGCCGCCGCGGCGAATGTTGGAAGTAATTTTTTCATTGTGGACCCGCCTCAATAAAAGCGCGGGGTGGATTTCTGGTTGCGGCGGCTGGCGAACCCCAGCAGGCCGAGGCCGGTCAAGAGCATCGCGTAGGTGCCGGGCTCGGGCACCGCCGCGATGTAGGAATGGTTGTCCGACTCGAAGGCGTTCTGGTTGGACGAGAACGTGACCTTGGTGATGGTGGTGCCGCTGTCGGTGAAGAAATTCATGTAGAACCCGGTCTGCTGGTTGCCGTTCGCCATCAGGCTGGCGGCCGACGCCATGTCGGTGCCGGTGATCTGCAGCACCATCGTATTGCCGCTGTACATGGTGACGATGTTGTAGCCGTCCGGCGAGCCCATGTAGTAGCCGAAATAGCTCACGCCCAGGCCGCCGAACGTCACGCTGGACGACGAGGGCTGGCCGTTGCTCACGCCGACCGAGAAGAAGGCGGTGGGATCGCCCGGCGGCTGCGCCGCGTAGCCGGGATTGCCCGGCGACGGGATCAGCGCGCCCAGCTGGTCGTAGGTGGCGAAGCCGGCCGGCAGCAGGCCGTCGTCGAAGGTGTTGGTGGTGACGCCGGCGACGCCGGACGTGGTGCCGCCGGTGGCGGTGTAGGTCACGCCGGCGCTGGCGCTCAATGCTGCGCCGGCCAGGCCGAGGGCCAGCAGGGTTCTGGAGATCATTTTGGACGTTCCTTATGTATTGGCCGGTGAGCGGTTGCACACGGCTTTCGCTTTTATTAACAACTGGAAACTGGTGATTCAAGATTGATAATAATCATATTTCTATGATAATTCTTTCTGACATTTAGAATGTTTCGTCGGTTTTTGTGTCGGGCGGCCGCCAAGTGTTAACAATAGATGCCGAGGGGAATTGAAAAATCCGCCGCTCCCTCTGCGGCGCCCGTGCCGCCGCGACAGACCGCTTGCCCCCATCCCGCCGCCGATGTCACAATCTGGTGTAGAAAAACACACACAGGCCGCGCCGGCGGGCCGCGCGCGGTTTTGCGCCGGATCGCTTATCATTTCACCCCCATCCACTTTCCAGGCGAACCCCAGCATGAGCGCAGACTATCCCGACACCGAACAGCAGCACGACGACGACGCCCCGGTCCAGGAGGCGCGCGTATGGCAGGGGAACGGCTGGACCGCGCGCGTCATCAAGAACGATGACGACGAGGGCTGGGCGGTGGCGATGATCAAGGATGGCGAACCGGAACCGGCGCTGGTCGGCCCGTGGACCATGGGCCGCGACAAGAAGAACCCCAAGCCGCTGGACGTCAACGCCTTCAACACGCTGGTCAAGACCGCCAACGAGGTGATCCGCCGCCACGAGCAGCAGCTGCACGCGCAGCTGCACAAGAACGTGTTCGTCAACGGCGAGGCCGGCCAGGTCCGGGTCAACCTGGACATCGTGCCCGACGACGACGACCCGTACGCCACGCTGAGCGCCTTCGATGCCTACGGCGAGGAGCTGGCGCGGGTGCGGGTGGCGCCGACTTTTAAGCTGACCGTAATGAGTGCCGAGGCATGGATAGATAGTGACTATCGAAAGCCATAGTTACTGACATCATTTGTTCTTTACTAGAATTAAGATTTCATTAAATAAACGTGTAAGCGGATGTAACATTCAATTGTGCGGGGCCGGCTGGCAAAGAAGAGGCTGCTACATTTTGGACTCCCTTTTTTTAGGAGTTCGATATGATTAAAATCAAAGCACTGACCGGCGTTCTGGTGTTGACCGGCGCCGCCTTCCTGTCGCAAGGCGCGATGGCTGCCGACATCAGCAATCCTGACACCCCGCTCGATCTGAGCAGCGGCGCGGACTTCGTCGGCCACCTGATCACCGGCAACCACCAAGGCGACACCTTCGCCGACAAATACACCTTCACCCTGACCGGCGCGTCGACCATTTCGGCCGACGTGTATTCGCACACGGGCAACGCCAAGAACGGCCTGGACATCAGCGCTTTTGGCCTGTACAACGCCGGCGGCCTGCTGTTGTCGGGCAACCAGCTGTCGACCGGCGCCACCGACCAGTGGCAGCTCGACTCGGCCATCCTGGGCGCCGGCAGCTACTACCTGCTGGTGAGCGGCAGCGCCGTGTCGAAGTCGGCCGGTTCGTACACCTCCGGCGTGACGGTGACCGCGGTTCCGGAACCGGAAACCTATGGCATGCTGCTCGGCGGCCTGGGCCTGATCGGCGCCGTAGCCGCCCGCCGCCGCAAGCAGTCCGGCAACGCTTAAGCTTTTTGCCGCACCCGCGAACAGCCAGGCCGTCTCAGGACGGCCTGGCTGTTTTTGTTTCGGTGGCCGGGGCGGGCCGGACCTGCTAGTATTTCCTATGCGCATTAGCTCACACTAGGAAAATCGATGGAAAGTCGCCTCACCCGCCTGGAAGCCGTCCAGACCATGTTGCTTGAAATCGGGCAGAAGTCGAGCAGCTGCACCGATATCAGCGAGTTCCTGCAGGCCGTGCACGCGGCGCTGGGACGCATCATGTACGCGGCCAACTTCTTCGTGGCGTTGAGCGACCGCGACGGGCCGGTCAACCAGGTGCGCTTTGTCTACTTCGTCGACGAGGTGGACGACCCGCCCAGCCGCGACGAATTGTTCGAGCTGGTCGAGGGCGAGTCGCCGACCGCCACCGTGATCGCCACCCGCGAGCGCATGGTGATGACGGCGGCCGAGCACCTGTCGCGGCGCGAATCGAACGCCGGCTTCGGCATCGGCACCATCGCCGAGCACTGGATGGGCTGCCCGCTGCTGGACCAGAACCACCAGGTGCTGGGCGCCATCGTAATCCAGAGCTACGACAAGGAACACACCTTCAGCGAGGAAGACCAGGCGTTGTTCGCGCTGATCGCCAACCACGTGTCGAGCGCGCTGCAGGGCCTGCAGAGCATGGACCGGCTGGAGCGCGCGGTGCAGGAGCGCACCGCCCAGCTGTCGCACGAGGTGGCCGAGCGCCGCCGCGCCGAGGCCATCCAGCGCGCGCTGTACGAGCTGGCCAACCTGTCGGCCACGGCCACCGGCGGCAGCCGCCTGAACATGCGGCTGCACCAGATCATCAGCGAGCTGGTGCCGGCGCAGAACTTCCTGATGGCGCTGTACCACGCCGACACCAGGGAAATCAGCATCCCCTATTTTGTCGACCAGAAGGACGAGCACGCGCCGGTCAAGCGCTTCGACTACGGGGTCGGCATGTCCTCGTACATTTTGCAGCGCAAGCAGGCCATGCTGCTGGACCGCGCCGGCTTCCAGGCGCTGATTGACAGCGGCGAGCTGGAGCACCCGCTGGGCAACACCGACATCGCCAGCTGGATGGGCGCGCCGATGCTGCTGGGCGACGTGGCCTACGGCGTGATCATCGTGCAAAGCTATGACGAGACGGTGACCTACACCCAGGCCGACCTCGACATCCTGGCCTTCATGGCCAGCCACGTGGCGGTGGCGATCGCGCGCATGCAGGCCGACCGCGAGATCCGCCGCGCCAAGGAGGCGCTGGAGGAGCAGAACGCGGCGCTGGAGAACGCGCTGACCTCGCTGAAGGACGCGCAGGGCGAGCTGGTGCGGCAGGAGAAGCTGGCCTCGCTGGGCCGGCTGGTGGCCGGCGTGGCGCACGAGATCAACACGCCGCTGGGCATTTGCGTGACCGCCACCAGCCACCTGGTGGAGGAGCTCAAGCTCACGCGCGAGGACATGGCCAACGGCACGCTGGACGAGGAAGGCCTGAACCAGTTCTTCGACATCATCGCGCAATCGCTGCGCATCATGACCACCAACACCCAGCGCGCGGCCGCGCTGGTGCGCAGCTTCAAGCAGGTGGCGGTGGACCAGTCGTCCGACGATATCCGCAGCTTCAACCTGCGCAAGTACCTGGACGAGGTGCTGCTGTCGCTGCAGCCCAAGCTCAAGGGCAAGCCCATCGCCGTGGAGATCGATTGCGACGAGCACATCAACATGGCCAGCTTCCCCGGCGCGGTGTCGCAGATCGTCACCAACATGGTGGTGAACTCGCTGGTGCACGGCTTCGATGAGGGGCAGTCCGGCAAGATCACGATCCGCGGCAAGGTCGACGGCGACTTTGTCGACTTCGAGTACAGCGACGACGGCGCCGGCATGGACAGCGCCACGCTGGCGCAGCTGTTCGATCCCTTCTTCACCACCAAGCGCGGCTCGGGCGGCAGCGGGCTGGGCGCGCACATCCTGTACAACCTGGTGACGGGCGCGCTGGGCGGCACCGTTAAGGTGGTCAGCGCGCCGGGCATGGGGCTGCACTACAAGCTGCGCTTCCCCAAGGTCCGGCGCAAGTAAGGCCTTACTTGGCGGCCTTGCTGATCTCCACTTCCCAGTCCACGCCCGAATCGATGTGGTGCTGCTTGGCGTAGTTGCCCTGGCTGACGGCCACCGCCACGTCCAGCAGGCTGTTCAGGTAGACCAGCGGCTTGCCTTGTGCGACGCCGCCGAAGGTGTGCTCGAACGGCGCCACCACCTTATCCACCTGCTTGCCCTTGTGCAGGATGCGCACCTGCACGCGGTCGTGCACGCCGATGCCCAGCTCGTCGAACAGCGCTTTCGGAATATTGGTCCAGACGTTGCCGTACTTGATGTCCAGCACCGGGATGATGCCGCGCACCACCTTGCCCTGGCGGGCCGCCTTCTGGTACGGGATCTTCACCACCGATTCGCTCGGCAGCACCGGGCCGACTTGCTCGTAGCTGATCGCGCCCGAGGCCAGCCGCGCGCCGACGTAGGCGTACACGTCGCGGCCGTGGAAGGTGTAGGACTCGCCGGAGCCGGCCAGGCGGTTGACGTTCTCGTCGATCTCGCGCAGCTCGGCCACGCCGTCGCGCTCGGCGATCAGCGTGAACAGGCCGTTGTCGGGGCCGACGAAGTAGCGGCCCTGCTTGGTCTTCAGCACCACCGACTTGCGCGTGGTGCCCACGCCCGGATCGACCACCGCCACGAACACGCTGCCCTGCGGCCAGTAGTTGGCGGTCTGGTACAGGCGGTAGGCGCCGAGCCAGATGTCGTAGTCCGGAATGTTGTGGGTCAGGTCGGAGACGTGCAGTTGCGGATCGACGCCGTAGGCCACGCCGTGCATGGCGGAGACGGCGCCGTCCGAGGTGCCGAAGTCGGTCAGCAGCACTAATGCGTTGCTGGCGTGGGCTTGCGCGGCCATCAGCGTGCTGAGGCAGACGGCGGCGAACAGGGCGGAAATGCGGTTGAGCTTCATAAAGTCCTCAGGTTAAAAAGTGTAGCGCAGGCGGCCGTAGAAATACGCGCCGTTGACGCCGATCGGGTTGATGAAGTTGTACGGCAGCGCGCCGCCGTAGGTGGCGTTGTTGGTCTGGCGCACGCGCTCCGGATAGCGGTCGAGGATGTTGTCGCCGCCGACGGCCAGGGTCAGTTGCTTGCTCAGCTTGTACTGCGCCTCCAGGTCCACCGACCAGACCGCGCCGAACGATTGCGCGTGCACGCCGTCGTCCAGCGGCGCCTCGCTGTCGTACGAGAAGTCCTTGAGCGGGCCGAAGCGCGTGGCGCGCGCCAGCAGGCTCCAGCGCGCGGCCTGCCAGTCGGCGCTCAGCACCAGCTTGCTGGTGGGCGAGGCGTGGCGGATGCGGTACAGGCTGGTGTCTGTCAACAGCGTCAGCGACGGATCGATGGCGGCCAGCGCGGCGGAGCCCTGGCGCACGCGGTCCAGACGGGTCTTGTTCAGGTTGAGCGCGGCGTTCAGGTCCAGCTTGCCGCCGGCGAAGGACAGGTCGTGGTTCAGCACCGCGTCCAGGCCGGTGGTGCTGGTGTCGAGCAGGTTGGCCAGGTAGGCCACCGACTGGATGTCGCCGCGGCCGATGCCTGCCAGGTAGGCGGTGGCGGCGTCGCTTTGCAGGTCGCTGGTGCGGGTGATGCGGTCGCGGATCTTGATGCGGTAGGCGTCCAGCGTGAAGCTGGTATTGCGCTGCGGCCGCCATGCCAGGCCCAGCGACAGGTTGGTCGACTTCTCCGGCTTGAGCGCCTCGGCGCCGAAGCTGCGCGCCAGCGGATCGCTGGCCGGCAGCAGCGAGGCGGTCTGCAGGCCGCTGCCGTCGCTGTTGAAGTTGAGCGTGGAGAAGCGGAAGCCGGTCTGCACCAGCGCCGGCGCGCGGAAGCTGTTGGACAAGGAACCGCGCAGCAGGAAGGACTCGCTCAGCTTGTAGCGCGCGGACAGCTTGCCGGTGCTGGCGCTGCCGAAGTCGCTGTAGTGCGAGTAGCGGGCGGCCGCGCCCAGCAGCAGGCGGCTGGTGACGTCGCTCTCGACGTCGGCGTACACCGAGCGGATCGAACGGCCGCCGTCGAAGGCGTCCTGCGGGCGCAGGCCGGGGCCCGCTTGCGCGCCCGGTGGCGCGTCCGTGACGGGGCCGGCCGCGTAGGAGGCGGCGTCGCCCGGCGAGCTGCGGTAGGTCTCGTGCATGTATTCGGCGCCCAGCGCCAGGTTGACCGGCGCGCCCAGGCCCAGGTCGAGCTCGCGCGTGAGGTCGGCGTTCAGCGCGTTCTGGCGGAAGTCGAAATCGGCCAGGTGGAAGCTGGTCGGGCTCTGCGCGCCCAGCGAGGCGTTGGCCGAATGATCGAGGTCGTAGCGGAACAGGTTGGCGCCGTGGCGGGCGCTCAGGTCCCAGTTCCAGCCGGCGCGGGCGAAGCGGGCGCCGGCCACCAGGCTGACGTCGCTCATGTCGCCCTTGGTCACCGGACGGTAGCCGGCCGGGTACAGCGCCGGCACGTTGGACGGGTCGCCCGGATAGCGGAAGTAGGCGCTGCCGTCGGACTTGCGCTGGTTGACGGTGGCGAAGGAGTAGGCGTCGACGCCGTCCGCCAGCGGCAGCAGCGCGTTGTAGAACAGGTAGTTGTTGTTCTGGTGCGAGTCGCCGGATTTGAACACCACCTTGCCGTCCAGCGCCAGGTCGGCCGGGGTGGAATTCCACGAGGTCCAGCCGGCGTCGCTGAAGCCGGCGCGCTGGGTCGGCGCGCGGCTGCGGGTGTCGAAGCCGAAGCGCAGGAAGCCGGCGTCGCCCAGCGGCACGCCGTAGTCGGCGCTGGCGGTCTTGGTCTGGCCGTCGGTCTTGGTCTCGTTGGTGGGCTTGAAGTCGGTGTGGTTGGCGCCGTAGCCGAGCGAGGCCGAGCCGCCGCTGCGCGCGTTCTTCAGCACGATGTTGATGACGCCGGCCACGGCGTCGCTGCCGTACTGGGCGCCGGCGCCGTCGCGCAGGATTTCGATGTGGTCGATGGCGCCGGGCGGGATGGCGTTGATGTCGACCGGCACGGTGCCGGCAAAGCTGCTCTCCGTGTCGAGCACGGCGCTGGCGTGGCGGCGTTTGCCGTTGATCAGCACCAGCACCTGGTCCGGCGCCAGGCCGCGCAGCTGCACGCCGCGCACCGAGTCGGAGGCGCCGCTCGATTCGATGCGCGGGAAGTTGATCGACGGCGCCAGGTTCTGCAAGGCCGCGCCCAGTTCGCCGCTGGCCAGCGCGTTCTCCACCTCGCGCGCGCCGAAGCGGTCGATCGGCACGGCGCTGTCATACACGGTGCGGTTGCGCGCGCGCGAGCCGACCACGGTGACCTGGTCGATGGCGGCGTCGGCGGCAGGAGCGGCAGGTGCGGCCGGCGCGGTTGGCGTCTGTTGCGCGTGCAGCCCTGGCTGCGCGGCCAGCAGCAGCGCGCAGGCGAGCACGCTGCGGCGCAAAGGCAAGTGGGGGAGGGCGTGCGGACGGCTGTGCTGGGGCATTCTGGATTCCTTGCGTGGTCTGGACCGGACCACGATCTTAAGGGCAAGGAATTCAGTTTAACAACAATCGATTGTGTATATGCTTATGTTGTCAGTCCGGGAAGCGCTCGTTGATCGCGACCGCCTTGTCGATGTTCTGGCACAGCAGGTCGACGTACAGCGGGTCGAGATGGTGGCCGGCCACTTCGCGCAAATGCGCCACCACCTGGTCGATCGGCCAGGCTTCCTTGTAGCAGCGCTTGTGCATCAGCGCGTCGAACACGTCGGCCACGGCGACGATGCGCGCGTACAGGTGGATGTCGTGGCCCTTGAGGCCTTGCGGATAGCCGCTGCCGTCGAACTTCTCGTGGTGCTGGTGGGCGATCACGGCGGCCGCCTTCAGGATCGGGCGCTGCGAGCCGTCCAGGATGGACAGGCCGACGGTCGGGTGCTGCTTCATGATTTCCCATTCGGCCGCGTCGAGCTTGCCCGGCTTGAGCAGCACCGCGTCCGGCGTGGCGATCTTGCCGATGTCGTGCATCGGCGCGGCGTGGCGCAGCACGGCGGTCTCGTCCTCCGGCATGCCGGAAGCCTGGGCCAGCAGGTGGCACACCTCGGACATGCGGCGCACGTGGTTGCCGGCCTCGTTGGAGCGCGACTCGACCACGTCGCCCAGGCGCAGGATCAGCTCGGCCTGGGTGTCGGTGATTTCCTGCGTCAGCAAAATATTATCGAAGGCGATGGCGACGCCGGAGCAGAACACTTCCAGCAGCTTGGTGTCGATCTCGGAGATTTCGTCGACGCCCTTGAGCACCAGCAGCGAGGCCTTGCCGCTGTTGTTGGGGAAGTAGCCGATGTAGGTGTCGCCCTCGACGCGCGAGATCTTGTTGCTCTTGGCGGCGTCGAGCTGGGCCAGCACGTCGGGGCTGAGCAGGGTGCCGTCCTCGTCGCCGATCTGGGCCAGGATTTCGTAGTCGTTCTCGCCGGTGATGGCGGTGGCGCCGCGCAGGCGCAGCAGCATGCTGTGTTCCAGGCGCAGCAGCGCCACCACCTGCTGCAGCAGGCCGTTGGCGAAGTCCTTCAGGTTACGCTGCTGGAAGATGTGGGCCGAGGCGGCGATCACGCGCTCCAGGCCTTCGCGGTAGTTGAGCTGCTGGCGGCGGGCTTCCTCGACCTTCATGATGTCGCGGTAGGCGCGCAGCGCGGCGAAGGTGGTGGTGAACAGCTTGGTGCGGTCGAGCTCGGTCTTTTCCTTGTAGTCGTTGATGTCGTAGTTGACGATCACGCGTTCCTCGGGCGCCTGGCCGGGCTGGCCGGTGCGCAGCACGATGCGGGTGAACTGGTTGTCGAGGTCCTCGCGCATCCAGCGCGCGACCTCCAGGCCGCTGTCTTCCTTTTCCATCACGACGTCGAGGAACACCAGCGCCACATCGGCCTCGCGCGCCAGCACTTCCTTGGCCTCGGCGCCGCTGTAGGCGTGCACGAAGCTCAGGGCGCGGCCGTCAAGACGGAAGCGGCTCAGGGTCAGCTTCGTGATGTCGTGGATGTCCGGTTCGTCGTCGACCAACAGGACTTTCCAGGGCGCTAGCTTAGGCGAGGCAGCAGACAAAAAAGACATAGGGACGAGTTCCGCAAAATGGCACTACTGAATGAGTTTTTCGATTGTAGTCTTACCCACTGATATTAACAACAGGCAACAAAAATTCCTGCTGCCTTGCACAACACTCCGGAGCTGACCGGGCACTCTGATTGTACGGCGCGCTGATCCACGACGGCGCAGCGTTAGTCTTCTGTAACGCCATGTGCACCCGGAACAATACTTCGTTTTTGGCAATATTGCTATCTCTGTGAGAAATATTTTGGTGGGTTGTGCAACAAAGTCGGGATGGGGGAGCGGTTTAATGAAGGGGAGTCATCAGACCCGAAAACGATTGCGTGCGCGCGATGGACGACAGTATTGCCATCTCGCTCTGAGCCCGGTGCGCATCGCTGCGGTCGTCAACGATAATCAGTGTCGACACTTGATCGGCGAAAGGACCATTGACCACATCGCCCACTTTCCTCATGACAGCACCGGTCGCCTGCGGGCTGGGTGAAATGATGTCAATGAGCTCCGTGCCCTGCTGAAAGTCGAATATGTGGTCGGTCATGGAGGCGCCGCGCACATGGACATGGCGGCGCAGTTGTATCCCCGGGCTGCGAGCGACAATATACGGCTCCGCTTCGGCAACCAAGTCATGTTCTTTGGGATGCTCTTTTAGTTGTTCACGCGCCCACTGGGATACGGCCAGCAGTCCCGTTATGCTCCGTGCAAACCCCCATGCCGCCTTTTGTTGTGGCGCCAGCATGGTGAAGTCGCCCTTTTCGCTTAGCGTAATGCCGTGCCCATCGATCACATCGCGCAGTGCCCGCATTCTGGAATGATGAGCAAGGTCGATTCCCAGCGCCGACAGATGCGCCAACGTGTCGCCGTTATCGCTAATGAGGACGTGTTTTTCCCCCGCCTCCATGAGGTAGATATTAATTGCTGAACCATCAGGGAGACTAAAAGGCGTTCCAATTCTCAGACCGTTGCTTCCGGTGATTCCTCGGACAGTTTTACAGTCATACCTGGTGAGCGTCTGGGCCCATTCGCAAGTCAGCATGGTTGCTCCAAAACGAAAGATTCAATATTGGTTCTCGATAAAACCAGGACAAACTTCCTTGCCAGTTATCGCAGTCTACGCTTGTCTCGGAGACCGCGTAAACTTCCCCGTTGGGCAGATGTTCATGCGGGCCATGGATTGCGGTATCGCCGTTATGGCTGCGCTTATCGCGCGGGCAGACTTCTAATTGATAAATGCGCTGTCGACGAGAGCCCATTCGGTGAAAAATGGAGAATGTCATCAAGCAATCGCCCACTACGGTAGCGATGCGCAGCTCGATCTGGAGTGTCAAGCCGACGATGTAGATGCCCGCTGCGTCAGCAAGCAACGCAGTGCCCATGATCAGGCCACGATGATTTTCCTTCGGCCGAAAGCCCGACCAATTTACGCGCGAGCTTCCGCTGCTGGAGTATTTGATTCACTTTGTCTGGGTCAAAGTGCATTGGGCGTCAGATCAAGGTGGGGATGGTGTGAGTTTAGCTCAGCGGGGATCTTTTTAGTGGCGGATGCAAAAAAGCCCGCAAGGCGCTTGAGGCGCGTTGCGGGCCGGGACAGCCGGGCGAAGCTGGAATAACTTTAGTTCAGCGTCGGGAAGCCGGTCAGGTAGCCGACGGCGGCGCTGAAGCGGTCGCGGTAGTTGGCGCGGATCAGCGGGTCCAGTGTCGGCTGCACCTTGCTGTGCAGCGCCGCTTCCCAGTCGCCCGGATGCTGGAAGTTGCTCATGATGTAGGCGAAGCCATTGATGTCATCGACCGCGTGCAGGCCGGTCGATTCCGCGCCGGCCGGCGTCGACAGCACGCGCGTCAGCGTCTTGGTGTCGACGTTGTACGCCCACAGGAAGTTGTTGACGTGCAGGCCGCTGTCCTCGCCGATGAACAGCGTGCGCAGCTTTTCCGAGAACTTGATGTTGTCCGGATTGGCGATCTTGTCCGGATTGGCCAGGTTGCCCAGCGCGTCCGGCGTGGCCAGGTCCTCGCCCACCAGCGCCGGCACGGCGGCCATGTCGACCGGCACCCATTCGCTGTTGATGGCGGCGCCGGTGTCGTCCACCTGGCCGGCCTTCAGGTTCAGCGCGTACACGATGCCGGCGCTCGGGCCCTTGATCGCGATGCCGCCCGAACCGTCCTTCATGGCGCCGTTGATGTAGCTCATCGCCGAGTACGCGATCTTGTCCTTGGCGTTGACGGTCGTGCCTTCCATCTTGGTGAAGCCCATGCTGCCGCCCTTGAACGCGGCATAGCGGTGGGTCTCCAGGAAGGCCGCGGCCTTCTCCTTGCCCGGCACGATCTTGATCCAGTTGGTCTTGCCGCTGAACGGAATCTTGGTGTACGTGGCGTCCGCCGGATCGGTGGTCTTGACGCTGAGGATGTCGGCCGCCTTCAGCGAGTCGGCCAGGGCCTTGATCTCGGCGCTGGTGGCGCTGCCCAGCTTGATCCACGACAGCGTGGCCGAGCCGCCGTTGTCGGCGGTTTTCTGGGTCCACTTGGCCACGTACAAGGTACCGCTGGACAGGTCCTGCGCCTTGTCGGCCACGAACATGAACAGGCCGCCGTTGGTGGCGTCGTCGCCCATCAGCGCGGTGCGCTCGTCCGGCATCACCTGCACCAGCTCGTGCGAGATGCGGCCCATGCAGTAGTGCTTCTTGATGCTGCCGGTGCCGTCCGGGTTGACGGTGATCTCCGGCATGTGGCCGTAGTGGTAGGGGTTGGCCCTGGTGGCGTCGCCGAACAGGTTGGTGCTGAAGTTGGCGAACTGGGTGTTGCTGGCGATGCTGGTCGCGTCCGGCTCGTACTCTTCGCTCGACAGGTGGGTGTTCCACGGCGAGCGGCTGGCGCCGCAGGTGATCCACAGGCCGTTGACGCCGCTGGTGTTGACGTTGTGGTACTTGACCAGCGACAGCGCGCCGGTGGTCTTGTCCTGGTCCAGGGTCAGCACGGCGATCGGCGACGGCAGCATGCCGTACATCGAGTCGCCCTTGACGTTGCGGGTGGTGTATTCGAACTGCACCACGGCGAATACGGTGTTGCCCTTGACGCCGGGCACGGTCGGCGCGGCCAGCTTGAGCAGCGAGGTGCCGTCCGGGCAGTCCGAGAAGAACTGGCGGCCGCCGGCGTCGGTCTTGTCGACGATCGGCTGGTTGTTGATGTCGTAGTAGCCGCCGGCCAGGATGGTGCCGCCGCTGCCGTTGGGCACGTTGGCGCCGGTGATGAAGAAGGTCTGGTAGGCCAGCGAGTACGGCTGGGTCTTGCCGTCGGAGTAGGTCAGGTTCAGCGTCGAGCCGACCGTGGTGGTGGCCATGGCGGCGGCGTTGGCCAGCGATGGCGCGGCCATGCCGGTGAAGGTGACGGACAGCAGTTGTGGCGCTTGCGCGGCGGTGTCGCCGCCGCCGCAGGCCGACAGCAGGGCAGCGGTCGCGCTGCCGCCCGCCAGCGGCAACAGCGGCGCGCTGGACAGGAACTTGAGGATGCTGCGGCGGGACAGATCGAGGGACTCGGTCATGGGAAAATCCTGTTGTAGTTGTGGCCATTCCATGTGCCGGCGCCGGGCGCGGCATCATGCGAGGTGGTGGCTGCACCTCGACGGGCGTAATATTAAGGATTTGATATGACAGGGGCGTGACATCGGGCCCCGGGAAGTTTGGTAACAAAGCGCTTCAAAAGAGGTCCGTGCCGGCGAAACGGGCTATATTGAAAGCATCAACTGTGAAGGAGAAGCAAATGCGAGCATACACCCGTACCATGCTGGCCGCGTCCCTGGCGCTGCTGGCCGGCGCCGCCTGGGCCGACGTCAGCGTCAGCTACGTCAAGCCGGAGGACTTCACCGACGTGCCGCGCAACGCCATCGACCGCGAGCGCGTGCTCAAGAATTTCAGCGACTACTTCGCCACGCTGAACGCCAAGCTGCCGCCCGGCCAGAACCTGAAGATCGAGGTGCTGGACATCGACCTGGCCGGCCGCCTGTGGCCGCGCCGTAATGGCGGCGAGGATATCCGCGTGCTCAACGGCGGCGCCGACTGGCCGCGCATGCACCTGCGCTACACGCTGGAGCAGGACGGCAAGGTGCTGCGCAGCGGCGACGAGCAGCTGTCGAACATGAACTACATGCAGGGCATCAGCCGCTACAGCGACACCGACACCCTGCGCTACGAGAAGCAGATGCTGGACGACTGGTTCAACAAGGCCATCGTGCCCAAGGTGGCCACGCGCTGACGCTGGGCGTCAGCCGATGCGGTTGACCTTGGGGAACTTGGCCAGGAACTCCGGCGCCATCGGCGTCACCTGGCTGGTCTTGTAGTTGAAGAAGACGAAGCCCGACTTGGCCATCGCCACCAGCGTGCCGTCCTTGGGGCGGGTCACGCGGAAGGTGATGTCGCCGCCGTACTGGTTGAAGTCCATCACGCCGATCTCGAACAGCAGCTGGTCGCGCGCGTGGGCCTCGGCCTTGTAGGTGGTGGCCAGGTCGGTGACGATGATGCCGACGCCGTCGCTGCCGGTTTCCTGCACGCCGAACTCGAACAGGAAGCGGGCCCGCGCCTCGGAGATCATCGAGATCATCGAGTCGTTGCCCAGGTGGTTGGCGCCGTTGATGTCGGTCACGCGCACCGTCAGCTGGGTCGAGAAATAATACTGGTCCTCCGGGAAGGCCAGCTTCAGGCGCGCCATTACAGCTGCTCGCCGACAAACAGCAGCGTGTTGCCGTGCGCCTGGGCCGCCGCGCGCTGGTGGTAGGACGAGCGGTGGTTGCAGTTGAAGCCGTGCTCGGCGCCAGGGTAGACGTGGATCTCGACCTGCTCGTTGTCGCCGAAGCGCTCGGCGATGCTTTGCACGGCGGCCGGCGGGATGTGGCTGTCGGCGCCGCCGAAGTGCATCAGCATCGGCACCGTGATCTCGCTGGCGCGGTCCAGCGCGTTCTGGATGCCGCCGCCGTAGTAGCACACCGCCGCGTCCACCAGGCCGTTGGCGGCCGTGTGGTAGGACAGCTTGCCGCCGTAGCAGAAGCCGATCGAGACGATCTTGTCGCCCACGCCGTCCATCGCGCGCAGCGCCTTGACGGTGGCGGCGATGTCCGACTGTGCCAGCGTGAAGTCGTTGGCGTTCATCAGTTCGACGGCGCGCTTCCAGCCGGCGTCGTCGTAACCCAGTTCGATGCGCGCGCCGTGGCGCCAGAACAGGTCCGGCGCGATCACCACGTAGCCGTCGGCCGCGTACTGGTCGGCGACGTTGCGGATGTGCTGGTTGACGCCGAAGATCTCCTGCAGCAGCACGATGCCCGGCCCCTTGCCGCCGCGCGGCAGCGAGACGTAGGCGCCGAAGCTGCCGTCGGCGGTGGCGATGTCGATCCAGTGGCTGTTGGTTTCCATGATGTTCCTTGTGCGGTGTTGGGGTTGGGCGGCTGGCCGGGGAGCGGCCATCCTACCCTGTTTTGCGCGGCCGCGCAGCGCGGCCGTGTGCTCTAGCGCTTGACCTTGCCGAAGGCGTCGCCGGCCTTCCAGCTTTGCATGGCCGGCGCGTTGCCGACCGCGTAGCCCAGGTTGAGCGTGAACTGCGCCTGCTGCACCATGCCGGACAAGTCCCAGTCGGCGTGGTATTCGTCGGTGACCTGGTGGTAGTCGTTCTTGAACGCGACCAGGCGCGCGGCCGACCGCGCCGGGTCCTTGACGAACTCGAAGTGGCCGTCGCCGGAGAACACCGCCGAGCCGACGTTAAACGCCGGCACGCCGGCCTTGGCGAAATTGAAGTGGTCGGCGCGGAAGTAGGCGCCGGACAGGTCGGGGATGGACGGCGCCAGCTTCAGGCCCATCTTGCGAGCGACATCGGCGGCGGCTTCGTACAGGCTGCTGCGCTCGGCCCCGGCGACGCCGATGTCGCGCGTCAGGCCGACGAAGTTCATGCTGTCCAGATTGAGGTCGGCGGTGGTCTGCGCCAGCGGCCAGGCCGGGTTGCGCACATAGGCCGCGCTGCCCAGCAGGCCCTGTTCCTCGGCGGCCGGCCACAGGAAGACCTGCGTGCGCTTGGCCGGATGCTTGACCGCTTCGGCCGCCATCGCCAGCAGGGCGGCCGCGCCGGAGGCATTGTCGATGGCGCCGTTCCAGATATGGTCGCTGCGGTCGTCGCGGCGCACGCCTTCGTCCATGCCCAGGTGGTCCCAGTGGGCCGAGTAGACCACCGCCTGCGCTTTCAGCTTGGCGTCGCTGCCCGGCACGATGCCGGCCACGTTGAACTGTTCGATCTGGCGGATCGCGCTGTGCACCTCGGCGTGCACGCTGGTCTTCAGGTCGACCGGACGGAAGGCGCGGGTTTCGGCCTGGGCGCGCAGCGCGTCGAGATCGAAGCCGGCGGCCTTGAACAGGGCGCGTGCGGTGTCTTCCTGCAGCCAGCCTTCGACCGGATTGCCGGCGCCGGCCAGATGGAAGCGCTCGTGACTGAAGCCGTTGGCCGGCACGCTCCACGGATAGGAGGCGGACGGCGTGGTGTGAATCAGCAGCACGCCGGCCGCGCCCTGGCGCACCGCTTCCTCATATTTGTACAGCCAGCGGCCGTAGTAGGTGTAGGCCTTGCCGGCGAAGCGGTTCGGCTCCTCGGCGGTGGGCTGCGGATCGTTGACCATCATGACCAGCAGCTTGCCCTTCATGTCGACGCCTTTGTAGTCGTCCCACTTTTCCTCCGGCGCGATGGCGCCATAGCCGACGAACACCAGCGGCGCGTCGATGGTCAGGTCGGCCTTGCCGGCGGCGGTGCCGAACACGATCTCGCTGCCGTTCTTGGGCGTGATGCTCTTGCCGTTGGCGTCGAAGCGCACGAAGCTGCGGTCCAGTAGTTTGGTTCCCTCGATCTTGACCGGCATGCGGTAGCCGCCGCCGGCCAGCGGCTTGAGGCCGATGACGGCGGCTTGCGTCTCCAGATAACGCACCGCCAGGTCGCCGCCGCGCTGGCCCGTGCCGCGGCCTTCGAACAGGTCGTCGGCCAGGAAGGACAGGTGGGCGCGCAGCGGCGCCTCCGTCAGCACCGGCGCCTGCTGGGCGGCGGCGTGGAGGGAGGCCAGACCGAGTCCGGCGGCGATGGCGAGTACTGGAAGACGCATTTTTACTCCGTGATGTGTGAATCTGTGCAGAAGCGGGCTATCTTACTGTACTTGCCAAAAAAGGGGATAGCCTATGAAAGTCATCATCATCACCGGGAGTTCGGACGGCATCGGCGCCGAGATGGCGCGCCAGCTGGCGCGCAGTCATGGCGGCGGCGTGGCGCTGGTGCTGGCAGCGCGCAACGCGGCGGCGCTGGAGCAGGTGGCCGCCGATTGCGCGGCGGCCGGCGCGCAGACGCTGGTGGTGCCGACCGACGTGTCGGTGCAGGCGCAGTGCACGGCGCTGGTGGCGGCCTGCGTGGCGCGCTTCGGCCGCATCGATGCGCTGATCAACAACGCCGGCCGCTCGGCGCACGCGCTGTTCGAGGAGGTGGCGGACCTGGCATGGTACGAGGAGCTTATGAAGATCAACCTGTGGGGCAGCGTGTGGTGTACGCATGCGGCGCTGCCTTACCTGAAGCAGTCGCGCGGCAGCATCGTCGCGGTGTCGTCGCTGGCGGGGCTGGTCGGGGTGCCGGGGCGCACGGCCTACGGCGCCACCAAGTTCGCCATGAGCGGCTTCTTCGAGGCCTTGCGCGTGGAACTAAAGGCGGCCGGCGTGAGCGTGACGATCGTCTATCCGGGCGTGGTGGCGACGCAGATACGCTACCGCGGCTTCAACGCGGCCGGCGGGGCGCTGGGCAGCAGCAGCCTGAAAGAAGACAAGGCGATGCCGGTGGAGGAGTGCGCGCGGCTGATCGTCGACGGCATGCAGGCGCGCCGGCGCGAGGTGGTGATGTCGGCCAAGGGTAAGCTGGGACGCTGGATGAAGCTGATCGCGCCCGGCCTGGTGGAGCGCATGGCGCTGGCGGCGTTGAAGGATGAGGTGAAACCGCATTGAGTGGTTTGCGGCGAGTTGTAAGCGAGTGTAAGAGTCGGTAAGAGGTTGTAATGGGGGTCAACTGAACGATGGTTTGCGCCGTTTTTTGCTCATGCGACACGGGATAGTCCCGATGCCGAAACCCAGAAAAAGGAACTACATCATGACCAAAATTATCGCTTCCCTGATCGCCGGCCTGTTCGCAACCGCAGCATTCGCACAAGCGCCAGTCGCCGCCACCACCGCTCCAGCCGCCAAGCCAGCCGTGGTGAAAACCGAAGCGAAGGCCGAAGTGAAAGCGCCTGAAGTCAAAACCGCCGATGTCAAAACCGAAGCCAAGCCTGAAGTGAAAACCGATGCCAAGGCTGAAGTGAAGACCGCGAAGACCAAGACGCATCACAAAGCCAAGGCAGCCAAAGAATCCAAAGACGCAGCGCCAGTCGCCGCTGCGAAAGTAGACACCAAAGTAGCAGCAGCCAAGTAATTCAAAAAACGATATAAACCAATTTAAAGGAATCGCATCATGAAAAAAGTAATCGCCACCCTGATCGCCACCCTGTTCGCAGGCGCCGCATTCGCTCAAGCTCCAGCCGCTTCGGCACCAGCAACCGCACCTGCTGCATCGACCCCGGCTCCAGCCGCATCGGCGCCAGCATCGAGCGCACCGGCCAAGAAAGTGCATCACAAGAAGCACAAGACCACCAAAGCCGCCAGCGCACCGGCAGCTTCGGCACCAGCGGCATCGACCCCGGCGCCAGCAGCATCGGCACCAGCAGCCAGCAAGTAATCCGCCGTATCGCGGAGCGCAGCAAGGCTTCGGCCGGAATGCCGCCCAGTTCACACTGGGCGGCATTTTTTTTGGTTCGCCCCAGTCAGCTCTTAGGTATATGCAGGGCGGGGTCTATTTTTTCGGCTTTTACTAAAACCTGCTAACCACTACTACCCAATACTAACCATCGATATTTCGTACGACTCCGCGCTATTTTCGGAACTAAAAACTACTAAACGCCACTAACGAATACCGGCCGAAAAATTAGTAGCGATTAGCATTCGGCACGGCATTTTTAGTACGTGATAGCGCTGTGTAGTAAAGGTTAGTAGTGGTTAGCAGCGCTTAGTAAAACCCGATTTTAGAGAGCCCCCCATGCCTACCTCGCCCAAGATCAAGCCCACGTACAACCTCCAATTCCCGATCCGCGTACCTGACGATGTGCTGGTCGAGCTGGGTGAATTCACCGGCAATTTCTGGTCGGATTCGTTGGCGCAGGAGCCCTTCGTTATCGAAGCGATCCGCAACTACATCAACCCCCCGCCGCCACCCTCGCAGCAGCCTGCCGCGACAACCGAGACGGGGTACCAATGGAAGCAGGTCTTTCTCCCCGAAGGCACAAGGCTGCGCGCCAGCTTCGGCAGCCAGCCCTATTTCGCCACGGTGGAGGGAGCGGAAATCAAATATGAAGGGCACACGGTATCGCCATCGTGCTTCGCGAACCTGCACGGCAGTGGCAACCGCAATGCATGGAAAGCCATATGGCTGCGCCTCCCCGGCAGCAACGAATGGCTGCTGGCCGAGGTCTGCCGCTCGGCGCGAAAAGCCGCGATAGCCCGTCTGCACGAAGGCGGCGCGCTGGCAGACGGCCGCCCGGCCGAAGGCGCATGCGCTCCGGCGTCGCCGCAACCGTCATCGCGCCAGCCGGCAGCGCGCCATCTTCCGGCCAGCCAAACATGGCCGCGATCAGCCGCAGGTCAAAGCAGTGCACATGCGGCGCAAGACAGTGGCGGCCAGTTGTAAGCGAGTGTAAGAGTCGGTAAGAGGTTGTAATGAGGGTCAACTGATCGATGGTCTGCGCCGTTTTTTGCTCATGCGACACGGGATAGTCCCGATGCCGAAACCCAGAAAAAGGAAATACATCATGACCAAAATTATCGCTTCCCTGATCGCCGGCCTGTTCGCAACCGCAGCATTCGCACAAGCGCCAGTCGCCGCCACCACCGCTCCAGCCGCCAAGCCAGCCGTGGTGAAAACCGAAGCGA